>ENA-OWPA01000815-OWPA01000815.1-bioreactor-metagenome-genome-assembly--contig:-NODE-815-length-30835-cov-6.497106_pt1 | contig 30835 bp, 26 predicted proteins | sample MGYA00238139_ERZ651803 | MGnify/ENA primary metagenome ERZ651803 (study PRJEB26909, sample SAMN07631231) | bioreactor metagenome | isolation source: Switchgrass digestor | place: USA: Dartmouth... | reverse complement strand
GGGGGATGTTTTGTTGGTATCGCGGCTTCATACCGGTTGCCGTTTGGTGGCCAGCAACCGCTCCACCCGCTGCTGCAAAAACATCAGGGAGCCTGCGCGTCAATATGTTCAGAGCGAGCTATGGGCCGCCCCATTGCGGCGTCTGTAGTCAATCATATTTCAAAGTTAACCCCCTGCCGTATGACAGGGGGATGTTTTGTTGGTATCGCGGCTTCACACCGTTTGCCGCTTGGTGGCCAGCAACCGCTCCACCCGCTGCTGCAAAAACATCAGGGAGCCTGCGTCGATGCGGTAGCGGAACTGGGTGATGATGCCGCCCTTCTGGTGAAACGTCCGCAGCGCGTCCAGTTCCTGGGCGGTGCAATACCCGGCGTACTGGTCGGGGACAATCACCGCATCCAGGTCGGCTAGAAACTCCGCCAGGTCCCGGCCGCTCCCCAGAGGAAAGCGGGGGAGCTCGGAAAGTCCGGTGATTCCGGCAAGCTGCCGGCGGATGATGCCGGAAAACTTCTCGCTCACCGTCAACACCCCCGTTTTGACCCCGCTTAATCGGGCCACTTCCGCCACCGAGCGTCGGGAAGGGGAAAGGGCCACCCGCAGCACCTTTTCTTCGGGGATGATCTGGGTCACCTGATCGTAATGGGTGCTGGTGGTCACCAAAAGGTCGGTGGTGTCGTCCAGCTTGTAAGGGGAGTTTAGCAAATCGTCCAGCAACAGGCGCTGCACTTCGGTGCCCGGCACCTGAGCCACCTGGTCCGAAATCACCTGCAGAGTTTCGGGGTTGCAGTCGGCCACCGCCACCCGGACAAAACCGGCCTGTTCCTGCCGCTCCCGAAGTTTGAGGGTGAGAAAAATCCGAATTTCCTCCAGGGTAAAGCCCAATTCCTCCAGCCGGCCTAGCATTTCGTCGATGGCCTGCATGGCCTTGTCCTTTTTCCCGGTTCGTTCCTGCTCGGCGGCCCGAACAAAGGTACCCCGTCCCTGCACTTTGACAATGACTTTTCGGCGCTCCAGCTCGTCGTAGGCGTGTTTTACCGTTCCCAGGGCAAGGCCGGTGTAATCGGAAAGCTCCCGAACGGTGGGCAGGCGGCTTTCCGACGGAAGGGCTCCCCGTTCCACGCTGGCCTGAATCCGGTCTGCCAGTTGCTGGTAAAGGGGTTCCGTTCCGGAAAAAGCCTCTTTCTTCAGTTGTTTGGCCACTTCCGGGGATAACATCCGCTCAGGCACCTTCCCGCCTCCCGGCCAGATATTCCTGCCTTCCCTGTTCGTATAGGTTGTTGCCCAGACTGTCAATGACGACGGTCAAAGGCATGTCCCGCACTTCCAGACGGCGGATTGCTTCCGCCCCCAGGTCTTCATAGGCCACAACCTCGCTGCTGACAACGCAACGGGCCAGCAACGCCCCCGCTCCGCCAATGGCTCCAAAGTAGACGGAGTTGTGTTCCTTCATGGCGGCCACCACCTCGGGCCCCCGCTTGCCCTTGCCAATCATGCCGGTCAGGCCCATGGCAATGAGAGTGGGAGCGTAGGCGTCCATCCGATAACTGGTGGTGGGCCCCGCCGAGCCGATGGGCTGGCCAGGCTTTGCGGGAGTGGGCCCCACGTAATAAATCACCGCGTTTTGAATGGGGAAGGGCAGTTCCTTTCCCTCGTTGGCCAATTCCACCAGCCGCTTGTGGGCTGCATCTCGGGCTGTATAAATGGTGCCGGACAAAAGCACGCTGTCTCCGCAGCGCAGTTCCTTTGCCACTTCCGGGCTCAACGGTGCCGTGATTCGCTTGCTCATCTTTTGTCCTCCTTGCCGATTGTGTCACAGTGTACCATGAAAAAATACAATATTGGCCTGATTGTTCTATATCAAAGTTTAGCACAAACTGGTCCACCAGGCAAGATAGGGAAAATTACTATCCTTTTTATCTTTCTTGCGCCCGCAAGGTGCTCCACTCTTTTCGCACCCGCTCCATGGCTTCCTCCCAGGTAAGCTCCCGGATGGAAAAGTAGCTTCTCACCGCCTCCCCGAACCCGCGGTTGACCCAATCGGCAGGGAATTCCTGATAGCGCCTGGGCAGAAACGCCCCCTGCTCGATATACCCCAACATCTGCTTGTGCAGCACCACGCCGGTATCCACCGCCGTGTCCCGATAGGGGGAGACCACACCAAAACGGGTGGCCAGCAGAGTGGCCCCCGTCTCGCTCTGATAGAGCCAGGTGAGGAAATCCAGCGCCAGCGCCTTACTTTCGGGAGCGGCGTTGGCTCCCACCGCCCAGTAGGCGGGAACCTCCGCATAGATTTTGCCTTCTTCCTCCTCCGGCAGGGGGATGGGAAGCAACCGCAGCCGCCGCGCCACCTGCTCATCCACCGCCTCCACCCGGGAGTAAATGGAAACCTTCTGCTGAATGGCCGCCACCCGCTGGGCAGCCAGACCCTCCTCCACCTGCATGATGTGGGTCACTTTGGGAAGGTTGGCCCAGCCCCGCCCGTTGGTGGCATAGCGGGCCAGCAAATCCAGATAGCGCCCCGCCCCTTTCTCCCGCTCCATTAAGATGGAGGATGAAGTGGCCGCCTGGGCCGCCGTGGCAAACTCTCCCCCAAGGGTGATGTCCGCCATCTGCCCACCCACAAAGGCGTAGTCCTGCCCGGGAACTTCGGCCACCGCCTCCAAATCAGGGTAGGATTCCTTCAATTCCCCTAATGTAATCTGCTCCCGCAGCGTACGGAAACTTTCTTCCAGCCCTTCAAAGTCCGCCATCTTTTCCAGGGGGATGCCGGCCGCCTGAAAGATGTCTCGGTTGACAATCAGCCCCACGGCGTCCACGCTGTAGGGGATTCCCACCAGTATTTCTTCTAAGGTCACCGGCTCCAGAGTGAAGGGAATGGCCTCCTTCCCCCAGGGGAGGGGGGAAAGATCCTCTAAGTACGGCTGCAACTCCAGGGCGTCCTTGTAGCCGAAAATATGAAAGAGGTCCACCTGCTCCCCGGCCTTGAGGCGGGCCCGCAGGGTAGCCCGGTAGCTGGAATCCCCGCCCACCGTGTGGATGCGGATACTGGCTTCTTTTCCATATCCTTGCAAAAAGAGGTCGGCGGATTCCTGCAGAGCCTGTGCAATTTCCGGCCGGGAATTGAGGATGTTGAGGGTGACAGTTTCCGGCTCCCTTGGAATGTCCCGGCGGACGGCGTCCACCGGTTGGGCGGGAAGGGCAATGCTGCAGGAGCCCAGCACGATAAAGGTATACAGGGCGGTAAACACCGACAATATGACACGAAAAGCGGTGGAAAGCAAAGAAAAAGCCCCCTTACGTTCAGGAATCAATCTTCCCTAACAGTATGGGGCCTTTTTCCAGCGGTTATACTGATTTTGGAAATGTGATCGGGATACAGCCGTTACAAAAACTGTTGCGCCAGAGCGGCCAGGGTGGTGTCCAGCAGGACAAAGCGCTCGCCGTCGGCGGAAAACTCCCCCTCCACCTCCACCACGGTTCCCAAGGGGCGGGGGCTTTCGGCCATCAGCTTGGCGGCAGCTTTCCGCTCCTCATAATCGGCGTAAGAAATATCGGTGTCCACCAGGTTGATGATGGTTTCAAAAATCTTGTCCAGCAAAATGCTGTTGACCACGTCGATGCGCTGGTCCACAATGGTGCAGGCAAGCTGGGCGGTCATCCGGCAGCGCTGCAGCTCCCCTTCGGGATAATCCCGGCTGCGGATGAGAGCCGCCACCTTTCGGCCGTCCAACAGTTGCCGCCCCGGATTGAGCTGCACCGACAAGTCCCCGTCGGGCAGGGTCAGCTCCTCCTCCAGCTCGAACTCCACGCTGCCCACCGCCTGCGCCGCCGTGATGAAGTTGGGCAGGCTGATGCGCACATACCGGTGAATGGGCAGGTTGAGGTGTTTTGCCAACGCGTCCCGGGTGTAGCGCGCCCCGCCGTAGCGGTACGCTTCGCTGAGGGTTTCCTCCCGTTGCTCCGAATTTAACACCGTTTGGGGCGGAAACGCCGCCACCTTTACCTTTCGGGCCACGGGGTCAAACCGGGCCAGCAGGTAGGTTCCCGCCACGGCGTCGGAGGTATCCGCCCCAAATATTAAAACCGTCAGCGCATCCTCTTCCGCCGGAAGGTACGGCTCCTCCTCGAGGGCTGCGGGCTGGGCCGCATCCTGCCGGGAAGAGGGGTGCACTGTGGTGACGAGAAATAAAAACATCAGGGAGAGGAGGAAAAAAGCAGCGCAGAAGCTGAGGAGAAAATACTGTATTCGCAGCGATTTTTCCTGATCCACAAACATTCCTCCCACATTCGGTACTCGTTTATTGTTGACCGTATCCGGGGGGAATTAATCACCGAGGCCCTATTTGCTCAACTGCGCCCGTAAACTCTGGAGTATTTTCTTTTCCCGCCGGGACACCTGCACCTGGGTCATTCCCAGCTCCTCGGCGGTTTGGGTTTGGGTCTTACCCCAAAAATACCGCAGGAACACAAGCCTGCGGTCCCCCGGCTCCAACTGCCCCAGCACCTGTTTGAGAGAAATAATGTCCGAGAGCATATCTTCCGGGGAATCCACCGGCAAATCCAATTGTTTGCCGCCGTCCTCTTCCCCTGCGGTCAGGGAAAGGGGAGGGGTGGCGGCGGTCATGGCCTCCACCACCTGGTCTTCGTCCACTTCAAGAATTTGGGCCAGCTCGCTGACATGGGGTTCCCGGCCGTGTTCCAGAGAAAATCGCTCCCGCACCCGGGCAATTTTCAGGGAAAGCTCTTTGAGGGAGCGGCTTACCTTGACCGTTCCTCCGTCCCGAAAGAGCCGGCGCATTTCCCCCAAAATCACCGGAACCGCATAGGTGGAAAAGCGCAGCCCCCGCTCGGAGTCAAAGGCGTCCGCCGCTTTGATGAGCCCCATACAGCCCGCCTGGAACAGGTCGTCGTATTCCATGCCGCGGCCTTTTAGCTTTTGAGCGCAGGAGTGAACCAGCCCAATATTGCTTTCAATTAACTCCTGACGCGTATCCGCCTTATTCATTGCACCTCCGGTCAACCGTTCCGCCCGGTCAGAGTCCGGGTTAGTGTGACTGTGGTTCCCTTGCCGGGACGGGAGGTAACCTTAACCTTGTCGCACAGGCTCTGCATCACCGCAAAGCCAAGCCCCGCCCGCTCCCCTTCGGGGGAGGTGGTGTACAAGGGTTCCATCGCCTTTTGGATATCCTCAATCCCGCAGCCCTTGTCCCGAATGCGAATCACCACGCGGTTGTCGGGGTAGATGGCGGCGGTTATGTAAATGGTTTGGATACTTTCCCGGTAACCGTGGACAATGGCGTTGGTCACCGCCTCCGAAACGGCGGTTTTAATGTCGGTCAGCTCGTCGACGGTGGGGTCCAGCGCCGCCACAAAGGCGGCTACGGCCGTGCGGGCAAAGGCTTCGTTGGCGCTTTTGCTGGGGAAGCTCAGCTTCATTTCGTTCAGCGGCTTCATTTTCTGACACCTCCGGTTTCCATGTTGGCCAAACGCTCCAGCCCCGCCAGACGCATGACCTTTTTGATGTGGTTGGGCAGGTTTTCGATTTTCAATTCTCCCCCCAACTCCTGCATCAGGGCGTAACGGCCCATCACCAGGCCGATGCCCGACGAATCCATAAAGGTTACATCCCGAAAATCCAATACCAAAACGGCAGGGTGGGCCCGCTCCGCCGCCTCGTCGATTTCTTCCCGAATGGTCCGAACCACGTGGTGGTCCAGCTCTCCCGACAGATAAGCCGTTAGAATATCTTCTGCCAGATAAATGCGTACCGACATTATGTAGCAGCCTCCTTATGGAATATGTGGCCGACGGTATTTTGCTCAAATTTTCCAGCCCTATACCTAGTTTGTCCCAAAATAATACTCCTATAACATACAATAGAAAATTTTCTGTAAAAAATTGGTCGCCTTTTGACAGCCGGTTGCATTATGTTCCATCGCACGGGGCCGCAAAAAGGTGTAACAAAGAAAAACCGCCCGAATCCGTTGTGGATTCAAGCGGTTGATGTATTTATTATCTTGGTTAAAGGACCATGGCTTCCGCCAAACGCTGCTTGGCGGCGGAAAAGTCCGCCTCCGAAATGGCGTCGGCCGTCTCAAACCGAGCCCGCACCTCCTGATGGTGGGTGGTTTCGGTGGCTGTCAGCTCCAGCAGACCGTTTTCGTTGAGAAGGAACTCGATTTGCAGGGGACTTCCGGCCGGCAAGCCCTCCGGCAGCTCCAAAACGGCCTCTCCGATTTCGGTGCCTTCGCAGGGGTCCGCCATCTCCTCGGAGCTTAAGCTTTCCAGCACCCGGATGGTGACGGTTTTCTGGTTGGGAGCCACCGTATAGAATTCCTGCACCCGTCTGGCAGGCAGCTCGGTGTTTTTCAGTATCATGTTGAACAGGACTTCCTCCTGTTCCCCGTCCTGGGGGGTGACGCTCTTAAAGGCAATGGTTCCAAAGCTGCGGCTGGTGACGTTGACGATGTTCATATCCACGCTGGCGCCGACTACGTCCGTGGGCAAATTGGCCTGTCTGGCCATTTCCTGGATATCCGCCTTGCCGCTGCGGATTTCCTCCCGCAGTTCCTTGGGGCTTTTCCCCGTTTCCTGAGCCGTCTTTTCAATGAGCTGGGCAAAGTAGGACTGGCGGTTGGCGTAGATGGCGGCTCCTTTGGCCACCGCTTCGTCGGGGTCAAACATCTTGACGGGAGCGGAAAACTCCTTTTGAATCCGCCGGGTAATCTGAGGCATCCGGGTGGAGCCGCCCACCAGCAGAATTTCGTCGATGCGCTCAATGGAGTAGCCCTTGGCGGCGGCTTCCTCCAGCATCTGCCTGGTCAGCAGCATGGTCCGCTCCAGCAAATCCTCGGTGAGGGAATCAAAGACCTCCCGGGTCAGCTCCACCCGGGCTCTCTCCCCCTTGTAGTTGACGGCGATGGGCGCCCTGTCCCGGGCGGAGAGCATCTTTTTCGCCCGCTCGGCGGAAAGCATCAGCTCCTGAAAGGTTTCGGGGTCGGAGAGGATATCCTCGGTGGAACCGGTCTGGCGGGCAAATTCCTGGGCCACATACTCGATGATGCGGTCATCCCACAACTTTCCGCCCAGGGAGTGGTCGCCGCCGGTGCAGATGACCTTGATGGAACTGGGGGTGATGTGAATCATGGCCACGTCAAAGGTGCCGCCACCCAGGTCGTACACCAGCACCACCCGCTCTTCGTTCACATCGCCGAGGCCGTAGGCCAGAGCGGCGGCGGTGGGCTCGTTGATGATGTTGAGGACGTTGAGTCCCGCAATTTCTCCCGCCTTGCGGGTGGCCTCCCGCTCGGCAATGCCAAAGTAGGCAGGGCAGGTAATGACCACATCGGTGATGGTTTCTCCGGGTGCCAGTTTGTTTTCGCCCTGCAGGGCTTTCACCGCGTCGGAAACCACTTTCTTCAGTATATAGGAAGAGACCTCCTCGGGGGTGCGCTCCGCCCCTTGCACGTTCCAAACGGCGCCGGCCTGTCCCATGCGGTTTTTGACAAAGCTGATCACCTCGTCGGGATACAATGTGGCGCTTTCCTTGGCGGGAGTGCCCACCACCACGTTGGTGGGGGACTCAAAAAACACCACCGAAGGTGTGGTCAGCTCTCCTTCCGAGTTTTTAATCACCACAGGTTTTCCGCTGGAGTCGATACAGGCAACACAGGAATAGGTGGTGCCTAGGTCTATGCCCAATACTTTGTTCATGCCGTGTCCATCCTTTTATCCTTATGTAAATGACGCGTCCTCCGGGGTATTGCTTTCTTCCGGGGTGTAGAGATACACCGATACCCGCTCGGGGCGAATCACTTTTCCGTTTTTCTCCCAGCCTTTGGCGTGCCGAACCGCCACCGTCTTGTCCTTGGATGGTTCCGCGGTGGGAACGGTGGCCAAAATCTTCTGCCGGCCCACCACCACTTGATTGCCCTCCTGGGTGTAGGGCTCAATTCCGTGGCGGTAGAGAAGGTCGGTCAAATCGGTTTCCACTCCCTCAAACAGGGAGAGGAGCTTCCGGTAATTATCGTCGCTGAAGGGTTGGGAACGGTAATGCTCCATGGTCTTTTCGATATCATCAATCAACTTGATGATATCGCCCTCCATGGAGCGGGTTAAAGAATCCAGCAAATCGTTTTTGTACTGCTGCAGTTCCTGATGCATCTGGTCAAAGAGCTTTTCCTTGTGCCGGTCGGTTTCAATCTTGCGGACAAACAATTGGGAAAGCTCCCTTACCGCCGCCGCAAGGTCCCGAACGGATGCCGCGGCTTCCCGTCGCCCTTTCTGGCCCCAGTCCAGCCCCAGCCAGTCCAAAAAGGGGCCGGCCAACGCTCCGTAAAAAGGGCGGTGCTCCCGCCAGGCCAGCCGTTCCAGCAGGGCGGCGTAAGATTCCATCATCTTCCGCTGCTCCGAGTCGGGGGAGGGGGCAAAGGCAAAGGAGCGCAGCGCCTCATACCGTTGCCGCAACTCCTGAAGGTTTCTCGCCCGCTCTTCCCCGGTAAAAGGGCTGGGGGAAGTCAAGGAAAGGGGCTCTCCGAGGGGGGGAAGCTGTTCGCCCGCAAAATCAAAGGCTTCGCACCGGGCGTAAAAGAGCAGTTTGCCCCCGACGCTTTCCACCTTGGCCCAGGCAAAGGGCCTGCCGCAGCCGGAAATTTTTTCGTAGACAAAGAAGGTGTCGGCAATCCGGCCGTCGGGAAGCTGTTCCGCCATCGGCAGGGAAAGGGCGATGGTTTCGGAATCGTTTCGGTGCAACACCCGCTCTCGAATCAGGTGTTCCGCCCGTTGCAGCGTGTTTGAAGGCTCCAAAAAACTCTCCCTCCTTGCCCTGGCGGATTACCTTTGCGCAACACTAACCAATATTATAGCTCACCTGGTATAAAAATACAACTTTTTTCCCAATCCGACAAGATTCGACAGGCGGAGGGCAAAGTTTATCAGGTTTAAGGTCTCCACGGTGCGGTACTTTTTCTCACTCCTGGGGGTGAAACAGCGCATGGCTGATTTCTCTGCCCTTTTCGGTGGCGGCAATGCCACCCTGCCCCGTCTCGCGAAGCTGCTCGGGCAGCATCTTCCCCACCCGGTACATGGCTTCAATCACCTGGTCGGCGGGGATGATGGATTGCATCCCTGCCAGAGCAAGGTCGGCGGAAAGCAGCGCATTGACCGCCTGGGAGGCGTTGCGCTGGGCGCAGGGCACCTGCACCAACCCGGCGACGGGGTCGCAGACCAGCCCCATCACATTCATCAGGGCAAAGCAGACGGCGTTGACCATCTGCTCGACGGTTCCCTTCTGAAGGTGCACCGCCGCCGCTCCCGCCATAGCCGCCGCCACGCCGCATTCCGCCTGGCAGCCGCCTTCCGCTCCCGCCACCGTGGCGTTGCGGGTGATGACGGCGCCAATACCGCCGGCCACCAACAAGCCTTCCAGGATGGTGTCGGTGGACAGGTTGTCCCGCTCCTGCAGCCCCACCAGCACGGCGGGCAAAATGCCGCAGGACCCCGCCGTGGGCGCCGCGCAGATTTTGCCCATGGAGGCGTTGACCTCGCTGCAGGATAGGGCCATGGCCATCACCCGGTTGAGGAATGACCCGCAGAGGCCGTTGCCCTGGGAAGCGTAGGCGTTGTGGGTTTTCGCCACTCCGCTGATGAGGTTTCCCACCGTTGGCAGCGCCTGATCCAAAGCGCGGTAGGCGCTGGCCCGCATCACGTGGTACCGCTGGCGCAGCTGTTCCCAGAGCTGCTCGCGACTTACTCCGCTTAAAGCCATCTCCTCCTCCAGCACCACCTGCCAAAGGGGGTGCCCTCTTTCTTTGTCGAGCGCCACAAGACTTTCAATGCTGGTGTACATACTGGGTCTCCTCTTCTTCCATCGCTATGGCTTGGGCGTGCAAAATGTTGGGCATCGCCCGGATTTTTTCGATGATGCTCCGGTCTACGGGGCTGTCGATTTCCAGGACGCAGCAGGCCAGCTTTCCCCTGGCGGTGCGGCTCACCCGCATGGTGCCGATGTTTACCCCCGAATGGGCCAGCACCGCCGTCACCGAGCTGATGACTCCGGGCAGGTCCTTCTGCATCACCAAAATGGTGGGGGCTTCCAGAGTAATTTCGGTGTCAAAGCTGTCGATGCGGGTGATCAGAATTCGTCCTCCCCCCAGGGAAGAGCCCCGAATCTGCCGGGTGGGGGCGGTGGCAAGGTCTCCCGATTCCCCCAGATAAAAGGTCATCTGCACCGTGTTTTGGTGGACATCCCCCAAATCCGTCCGGGTGAAGGAAAAGCCGAGGCCCGCCTTGCGGGCAAGCTCAAAGGATTCCCGCAGCCGCTCGTCGTCCTCCCGCAAGCCCAAAACTCCCGCCACCAGTGCCTGGTCGGTGCCATGGCCCCGGTAGGTTTCGGCAAAGGAGCCATGCAGGGCAAATTTCACGTGAAAGAAGGGGTTCCCCACAATCTGGCGAGCAGCCCGGGCCAGCTTGGCGGCCCCCGCCGTGTGAGAGCTGGAGGGGCCTATCATCACCGGCCCCAGTACGTCCAAAATGCTAATCTCCATCCATGCACCTGCTTATCCAGTCTTTGAGATAGAAGGCCGGCCGCCAAAAAGGCAGCCGACCTTTCGATATTTTGGGGAAAAAGTCTAATTTTCCCACCGGTACCGCAGCACCGGATGGCGTGCCGCCTGCACTTCGTCGGGGCGGCGCACCGCAGTCCGGTGAGGCGCCTCCTGCAAAGACTGCGGGTCCTGCTGCGCTTTCTGATAAATTTCGGAAAGGGCGACAACAGCCTCGTCCAAAGTTTCCTTGGTTTCGGTTTCGGTGGGCTCGAACATCAGGGCTTCCGGCACAATGAGGGGGAAGTACATGGTGGGCGGGTGCATGCCGTAATCCAGCATGGCCTTGGCCACGTCCATGGCGGAAACTCCCGTTTCCTTTTTCAGGCGGCTGAGGTTTAACACAAACTCGTGCATGCAGGGGGAGTCCACCGCCACGTCGTAGTATTTAGCAAGCCCCTGTTTGAGGTAGTTTGCGTTGAGAACGGCGTGTTTAGCCGCTTCGGGGATTCCCTGGGCACCCAGCCGGAGAATGTAGGCCAAGGTCTTGACCACCACCAGGAAATTGCCGTAAAAACTGCGAACCTTTCCCACCGATTGGGGCATGTCCCCATCCAGGGTCAGGGCACCGTCCCGGGACACCGGGTAGGGCTTGGGCAGGAAGGGAGCCAAAAACTTTTTGCACCCCACCGGTCCGCTGCCGGGGCCTCCGCCGCCGTGGGGAGTGGAAAAGGTTTTGTGCAGGTTGAGGTGGATGACATCAAAGCCCATGTCGCCGGGGCGGATGATGCCCATGATGGGGTTGAGGTTGGCCCCGTCGTAATACACAAGGCCCCCCGCCTCATGAACCACTTCGGCGATGGCGGTGATATCCTTTTCAAACAAGCCCAAGGTGTTGGGGTTGGTAAGCATCAGTCCTGCGGTGTGCTCGTCGCAGACTTCCCGCAGCTTTTCCAAATCCACGCACCCGTCGGGCCCGGAGGCCACGTGGACCACCCGGAACCCCGCCATGGAGGCGCTGGCCGGATTGGTGCCGTGGGCGGAGTCGGGGACGATGATGTTGGTCCGCCCCAAATCCCCCCGGGCACGATGGTAGGCCCGAATCAGCAGCAGTCCCGTGTATTCCCCATGGGCCCCCGCCGCCGGCTGAAAGCTCATGGCGTCCATGCCGGTGATTTCGCAGAGGTATTGTTCCGCAAGAGCCAACACTTCCAGGCAGCCCTGGACCGTATCCTCCGGCTGCAGGGGATGAACGCCCGTAAAGCCGGGGAGAGCAGCCACCTGCTCGTTGAGCTTGGGGTTGTACTTCATGGTACAGGAGCCTAAGGGGTAAAAGCCGCTGCCCACCCCAAACACCTGCCGGGCAAGGGCGGCATAATGGCGGGCTACTTCGCTTTCGCTCAGTTGGGGCAGACGGGGAGGAGTCTTCCGTTCCCATTCCGCCGGAACAGCCGATACCTCTTCCAGCGGAATATCGCAGGGGGGAAGTATTTGAGAAGCCCTGCTCTTTTCACGCTCAAACACCAGCTTCATTTTGCCACCTCCCCTAAGATACTCACCAGCAAATCAATTTCTTCCCTGGTGTTCAGTTCGGTGCAGCACCAAAGAATCCGGTTGCCCTCCAGGGGCAGCCCGCCCAAAATGCCTTTTGGGGCAAGGCGGGCATTCAGCTCCTCGGCGGGGACGGGGCATTGGGTGACAAATTCGTGGAAGAATTCTCCCGCATACGCCAGTTTAAAGCCGGGCAGGGCGGAAATCTTTTGGGCGGCATAGTGGGCCTTGGCGCGGCACTGCCGGGCCACCTCCGTCATTCCTTCCGTCCCCATGGCGGCCATGTAAACCGAGGCGGTGAGGGCGCAGTGAGCCTCGTTGGAACAGATGTTGGAGCTTGCCTTTTCCCGGCGGATATGCTGCTCCCTCGCCTGCAGGGTGAGGACAAAGCAGCGCTTGCCGTCCTTATCGGTGGTCTGGCCCACGATGCGGCCGGGCAGCTTGCGAGTAAGCGCTTCGGTGCAGGCCATAAAGCCCAAATAGGGCCCGCCAAAGCTTAAGGGAATCCCCAGCGGCTGGCCTTCCCCTACGGCGATGTCGGCGCCGCACTCTCTGGGGGAGCGGTACAGCATCAGAGCAAAGGGGTTGCAGCCTGCAATCATCTTGGCCTGTTTCTGATGGGCAAGTTCCGCCGCTTTTTCCCAGTCTTCGATTAAGCCGAAAAAGTTGGGGGATTGGATGTAGACGCAGGCGCTTTCCTCATCCAGCAGGGACTCCAGCGCCGCCAAATCGGTGACTCCGTCCCTGACGGGGACCAGCGCCACTTTGCCGCCGGCGGCTTGGGTGTAGGTGGTGACCACCTGGATGGTGTCGGGGTGGGCGGCGGCCGAAATCAGCACCGTCTGGCGCTTTTTCTCCCGGCACATGGAGGCTGCCTCGGCGGCGGCGCTGGCGCCGTCGTACACCGAGGCGTTGGAGACATCCATCCCCGTCAGCTCGCAAATCATGGTCTGGTATTCAAAAATGGACTGCAAAATTCCCTGGCTGATTTCCGCCTGATAGGGGGTGTAGGCGGTGACGAACTCCTCCCGGGAGGTAACCGCGCCCACCACGGCGGGAATGTAGTGCCGATAGGCCCCCGCTCCCCGAAAGATAGTGGGGAACACCGTATTTTGGGCGGCCAGAGCCTCCATCTTCCGGCGAACCTCCAGCTCGGAGGCTCCGTCGGCGATGTTGAGCCGCTCCACACGCTTGACCGAATCGGGAATGTGGCCGTAAAGGGCATCCAAATTGGCAAGCCCCAAGGCGGCCAACATTTCGTCCCGCTGCACATCGGTGGCAGGAAGATATCCTGACATGACCCTTCTCCTTCTTTATGATGATGGGGTTACTCTTCGCCCTGGCAGAACAGCTCGTAGGCTTCGGCGCTGAGAGTTTCCACCCGTTCGGTGACGTGTTCCACTTCCACCAGCCAAGCTTCGTAAGGGTTTTGGTTGATCAATTCGGGGGCATCCATCAATTCCTCGTTGACAGCGCGCACCACTCCGGTGACGGGGCTGTAGATATCCGATACCGCCTTGACGCTTTCCACATCGCCCAGGCTTTCGCCTGCCACAACTTCGTCCCCAACCTGAGGGAGGTTGACAAAGACGATATCCCCCAAAGATTCCTGGGCAAAATCGGTCAATCCAATCCGAACTGTATCATTGTCCAGTTCTTCCAGCCACTCATGGGATTTGGTGTACGAAAGATTCGCAGGATTGTTCATGGTGATAGCCTCCTGAATATATTTTTCAGAATCCTCATTCAGCCCTGAATGGAAATTCTTTTATTGGGCCTTTCTGTAAAAGGGCAGAGGTGTGATTTCCGCTTCCACCCGGCGGCCTCTCACATCCACTTCCACCACGGTTCCAATGGGATAGTCGCCGTTCTTCAGATATGCCATGGCAATGGGATACCCCAAATAAGGGGCGTGGGTTCCCGATGTGGTAAAGCCCACCTTTTCCCCGTTCAGATAGACCTCACAGTTTTCCCGCGCGATGCCCCGGCCGGTGACTTTCAAGCCCACCCGGACCCGCTTTTGAGGCTGCAGCAACGCCGCCTTTCCGGGAAAGTCCTGTTCCTTGTCCAGCTTGACGGCAAAGTGGAGCCCGCACTCCAACGGGGAGATGCTGGAGCTCAGTTCATGGCCGTAAAGGGGCATTCCCGCCTCCAGGCGGAGGGTATCCCGAGCGCCGAGGCCACAGGGCAGAAGGCCGAAATCCTGGCCCGCTTCCATAATGGCGTCCCAGAGATGGCAGGCATCCTCGGGGGCGCAGTACAGCTCAAAACCGTCCTCGCCGGTGTAACCGGTGCGGGAAATAAGGCAGTTTTTCCCCGCCACCAAAGCCTTTTCGGTAAAGGAGTAATACCTGGAGGGTATGTTTTGCCGCTCGGTCAGCTTGCTTAGAATTTCCACCGAAGCAGGGCCCTGCAGCGCCAGCTGGGCGTAATGGTCCGACACATCGGTCAGGGTGGCTCCGTCCACCAGGTACTCCCGCATGTGCTGGAAGTCCTTTTCCCGGCAGGCGGCGTTGACCACCAGCAAAAAGCGTTGAGAGGACAGGCGATAGACCAGCAAATCGTCCACTGTGCCGCCGCTGGGATAGCACATGGGAGAATAGCGAATCCTGCCGTCGGCAAGGCCCGCCACCGTGTTGGTCAGAATGCGGTCCAAAGCCTCCTGCGCCGAGGGGCCCTCGATGAGAAATTCTCCCATGTGGGAAACATCAAACAGCCCTGCGGCGGTACGCACGGCCTGATGTTCCGCGATAATGGAGGTATACTGTACCGGCAGCAGGTAACCCGCAAAGGTCACCATCTTGCCCCCAGCCGACAGATGTCGAGGATACAGGGGCGTTTTTAACTCCATGTAAAAGCCTCCTTTAAGGGTGATATACAAAAAAGAACGGATGCGTGGTGCCACGCCTCCGTCTTGGTACCTGAAGATTCATCCGCAGTGGCTGTCCGCCCATTCCTGTCCAGGCCTGCCTGGGGTGTCGAATGGCTCTCCCAGGCAACCTATGATTGGATTTTCCCGCCTAGATACGGTGGATCGTTCCCTTCGGCTCCGCAGCAGCGCGGCATCCCCGGATTTGGTTTTCGTTATCATAAAATCTATCTTATGATTCCCAGTATAGCGTGGAAAATCAGCGGGCGCAAGTAGTGTGCAACAATTTAAGAAATTTCTATTAAAAATATTGAGTCCTTTCACATATGGACTTTCGGTTGCACCATTATTCACTCCGGCAGAGCCACCTCCGCCAGGGTTGCCCCGCTGTAGTAGTTTGCGAGAATTTCCTCAAAAGTCGCCCCCTGCCGTGCCATAAAATCCGCGCCGTACTGGGAAAGCCCCACCCCGTGGCCGTAGCCGTAGACCACAAAGACAAAGCCGTTTCCGGTGTCGACAACGTCAAAGTTGTGGGAGCGCAAATCCAGCGCCGTGCGGATGTCTTTGCCGTGAAGGACCTGTCCCCCCACCTCAATGGAGGTGACATAGCCGGAAGGGGAGCGCTCCATGGCTCCAAACCACGTGTCCGGAGAACCCGAAAGATTCAGGTCCGGATAGACTGCCAGCAACAGGTCTTTCACCTCGGCATAGGAAAACTCCTTCTCCGTTTCGTAGTCGGGGGCAAGATAGTCTCCCTCGCTGCTGGCGGGCCGCAAGTAGGGAACACTCTCCCCCTCCCAGACGTTGGCGGCGTCCTCGGTCATACCGGAAGAGATGGCGTGATAGGCCGCCACGATAGGCTCCCCCTCATATTCCAGCACCAGGTGGGCCACACTGTCGGCGGCGGCACAGACCTTTTCCCAATATTCGTCCGCCAGTTCTCCGTAAAACTCGCGGGCCATCTCCTCGGTGATGTAAACCTTTCGGTTGGCAAGGTCCACCTTAAAGTCCGCCCCCTTCAACCCCGGGTCGGGGTTTTCCTGCTGCACCCGGTGGTGGTGGAGGGCGTAGGTGTGTGCCGCCACCGCCTGAGCCTTGAGGGCTTCGGTGTGAAAGGACGCCGGCATCTCGGCTGCCACCGCTCCCCGGATAAAATCCCTGACCGGAACGGTGAGCACTTCCCCCGTGCTTTCATCCAGCAGGCGGAACTCTGTAGCGCCCAGCACTACGGAGGAAGTATCCGGCTCTTCTCCCACCGGAAAGGCGGGAGGGGCTTGCGGCGCCACCAGGGCGTCCTCTGCTTCCGCTGCCGGCTGCGACCAAGCGGGCTGCGTGAGCTGAGGCGCAGGCTGCGGGGTATGAACCACCGCCGGCTCCCCCGAGGACTCGATGGGGTAGCCAATGGCAATCATGGGGATCACCAGCATCAACAGTGCAAATACGGCAATAAAGAGCAGCGCGCCCTTCATCATCGGTTCTTCCTTTCCAATGGAATGATGTGGACAGGGTTCTATTTCATCTTATGCATCCACCAAAGGGAAAATGTCCTGTTTGTCCACCAAAGGAAGGGCAAAGGATAAAAAAAGGGTTGTTCCGAGTTCCCTCGGGAACTCGGAACAACCCTTCTAAACCCTCTCAAAACGCCTCAAACAGAATTGCAGTAGTGAAAATTAGTCTTTGATAACCTTTTCGGTTTCCTTATCAAAGAAATGGATCTTGGTGCAGTCCACCGCCATCTTGGTGGAATCGCCGGATTTGGCGGTGCTGCGGGCGGGAACGCGGGCAATAATGTTCTGCCCGTTGCACACCAGGTACAGATAGGTTTCGGCACCCATCAGCTCGGCAAGCTCCACTTCGGCCTCGATGACGCCGGTGGTGGGCTGATCCATGAAGACGGGCTCTTCCCGCAAAGCTTCGGGACGCACACCCACCAGCACTTCCTTGCCCTCGTAGGGGGCAATGGCCTTGGGATGGGCCCGGTCGGGAAGGATGGGGAACTGGCTGTTGCCAAAGACCGCCACAAACTGGCCGTTTTCCTTCTTCTGAACGGTGGCGGTGAGGAAGTTCATCTGGGGAGTGCCGATAAAGCCGGCCACGAACACGTTGCAGGGGGAATCATACAGATTTTGAGGAGTATCCACCTGTTGGATGAAGCCGTCCTTCATAACCACGATGCGGTCGCCCATGGTCATGGCTTCGGTCTGGTCGTGGGTGACGTAGACGAAGGTGGTGCCCAGCCGCTTGTGGAGCTTGGAAATCTCCGCGCGCATCGAGGCTCTCAGTTTGGCGTCCAGGTTGGACAGAGGCTCGTCCAGAAGGAACACGGCAGGGTCGCGAACCATGGCGCGGCCCAACGCCACACGCTGGCGCTGACCGCCGGAAAGAGCTCTGGGCTTGCGGTCCAGCAGATGCTCGATATCCAGAATCTTAGCGGCTTCTCTTACCTTCTTGTCAATGACGTCTTTGGGGGTCTTGCGCAGCTGCAAGCCAAAGGCCATGTTCTTGTAAACGGACATGTGGGGATACAGAGCGTAGTTCTGGAACACCATGGCGATGTCTCTGTCCTTGGGAGCCACGTCGTTGACCAGACGATCCCCTATGTACAGCTCGCCCTGGGTAATCTCTTCCAGGCCGGCAATCATCCGCAGGGTGGTGGATTTACCGCAGCCGGAAGGGCCTACCAGGATGATAAACTCCTTGTCTTCAATTTCCAGATTGAAGTCGTGAACAGCAGTAACCGGTGGGTTGCCGGGGTAGGTCTTGTAAATGTGCCGAAGCGAAATTCCTGCCATTTCAAAGCCTCCAATGTTAATATATTGATATGAACCCTCTGTTATGTTATCATAGGTTATATCCGATGATTTTATATCATCATAACAGGAATTACAACCGCACTCAATAGCAAAAAATTGATAAAAGGGTAAAATATTGATGTCTGTAACCTTTGATTTGGAATACGGCAACGCCCTGCCGGCCTTTCCGGTGCCGAAGGGCTTTTGCGGCGTGTACCCCACCGGATGGGGCTGCGCCAAAGCGGAGGGCGAAAGCACTTTGGATGGAACCGGGCTGCTTTACATACTGTCCGGCTCGGGGCAGCTGCAGGCGGGGGGAGTGTGCTCCGACTATCGGGCCAACCAGGTCATTGTCCTGGGGGGCTCCCGGGTGCTGCTTCCCCGCGAAGCCACCCGCTACCTTTACCTTCTGCTCCACGGGGCGGACAGCCTGCTGCGGGACCTTCAGCAACTTCCGCCGGAGCAGGATGGCATCGGCCTTACCATGGCCCGGATGTACCAAAACGCCCAAAAAGGCCTGCCCGAAGACGTGTATACCGCCTCCTCCGAGTGCTATGCCCTGTTGATGGAGCTGCACCGGTTGCAAGACCGGCAAGGCAGCGTTTACAGCGAACTGGTCCGCAGCGCCATTAAAATCATCCAGGAGGAATACGCCTACCTTGCCGGCGTGGACGAGCTTGCCCAACGGCTGGAGGTGAGCAAGAGCCATTTGGTGCGGCGCTTTTCCGCCGAAACCGGCAAAGGGCCGGGACGGTACCTGCAGGAGGTGCGGTTGGAATCGGCCCGTCAGCTTCTCATCAGTTGCGACTACGATGTGGAGCTGATTGCCGGCATGACGGGATATTCCTGCGCCAATTACTTCTGTAAAGTTTTTCGCAGGGAAATGGGGATGTCCCCCGGCGCCTACCGCGCCCGGTACCGGCGCAAGCACCCCGACGCTTCCCAAACCCACCGTCTGCAGGAACTGGAGGACATGATGGCTTTATAACAGTGTTTTCGCAACTTCTAACCTAAATTGGGCGGGTAGAATGCACCAGCCCCAAATGGGTGCCGATAACACGCACTGCTAAAGACGTTATTTCACTTGAAAGGTAATGGGTTGCCAAAGCATTGTCCTATTGGCAATCGAGCTGGTACCTATGTTTCGCCAAATCCACAAACAAAGAAGTCCCCGCCGCAGTTTTGCGGCGGGGACTTTGTCATGGCGCTTAATATTTGTTAAAGGCAAATCCGCTGGGAAGCGTGGAAAGATTCTCGGATTCTTTCTCGTACTTCAGGCCTGGCAGCGCCTCCTGGGAAGGCTGCGGGGCGGGGGCGGAATTCCTCAGTTTGAACTGGGCCACCAGCGACGCCATCACGTCGGCCTGTCCGCTCATCTCCTCGCTGGAAGCGGCGCTTTCTTCGGCGGTGGCGCTGTTCTGCTGCACCACATTGGCCACCTGCTCAATGCCGACGTTGATTTCTTCGATGGCGGCGGACTGTTGCTCGGAAGCTTCGGCAATGCTCTGCACGATTTCGGTGGTCTCGTTGACTTCGGCGATGATGGCGCCCAGCGCCTCGGAGGTGTCTTTTGCGATTTTGACACCCACCTCCGCCTTGGAAATGGAGTTTTCAATCAGGCTGCTGGTGTTCTTGGCGGCTTCCGCGCTCTTGGCCGCCAGGTTGCGCACCTCGTCCGCCACAACGGCGAATCCTTTGCCGGCGGCTCCCGCCCGGGCGGCTTCCACCGCGGCGTTGAGGGCAAGAATGTTGGTCTGGAAGGCGATGTCGTCGATGACTTTAATCACCTTGCTAATATCATGGCTGGAGGCGCTGATATCCTGCACGGCGGCCATCATGTGGTTCATCTGACTGGTGCCTTCCTCCGCCTTTTCTCTCATGTCGTTGGCAATCCGAGCGGCCCGGGTCGACATCTCCACGTTTTTCTTGGTCTGCTCCGCCACCCTGCCAATGGCGCTGGACAGCTCCTGAATGGAAGCCGCCTGTTCGGTGGAACCGGAAGCCAACATTTGAGCGCCGTCGGCAAGCTGCTTGGCCCCAACGGATACCTGAGCGGACACGGCGTTAATCTGGCTCAGGGTGGCATTGGTGGCATCCAGCAGCTGGTTGATAGCCTTGTTCATCACGTCGTTTTCGCAGCGCACCGGAACAACGCCGGAATAATCTCCCTGCGCAATCCGCAGCATTTCGTTGGCCTGCTTGCGAATTTCCTCCGCCATTCTGGCAAAGGTACGGCTGAGCAGTGTGATTTCGTTTTTGGTATTTTCGGTGCCGGTATCCAGGTTGGCGGCATTGACAGCATCGATGTCGCCCACTGCCAGGGCTTCGGCAACATTGGTGATGACGGGGAGATCGTTTAGGCGTTTGCGGAGATTGCCGATGATAATCAAACTCATTACGACAATTAATGCAACGCCAAGGAGAACGGTAACGGCGGTTAGCAGCACGGAAGATTCCTTAATATTGCTGACCGGCACCACGCCGCACACCGCCCAGTAGCGGCCGGTATCTCCAATCATGACGCCGCGGGCCAGGAATTGAACCTCGGTGTTGATGATGTTGGAATACATCTGAGTAGAGATTTCTCCGCCGTTCAGGAACAAATTTTCCAGTTGGTCGCTCATGGCCGCCATCCAGGTGTTGCCATAGTAGTCCAACAATTTAGAGCTGTCCCGGTGGCTGGCAATCTTACCATTGGGGGAAAAGGTGAAAATATAGCCGTCGTCCAAAATCCTGCCGGTGCTCATTTTCTCCTGCATGGTATCCATCTTGACGTCGGCGCCCACCACTCCAACGAATCGGCCGTCGCGGATAATGGGGACGGAGATGGTGTACATCAAAACATCCTCCCCATTTGCGTTGTAAAAATAGGGATTGGTGATGTAGGGCTTTTTGGTGGATTTGGGCCCATCATAGAATTCGTTTCCAGGCTCGTCATAGCCCTCCACCTTACTGTATGTCAGCAGTTTTCCTTCCTTGCTGATGTAGGGAATATACCGGCCGGTGGCGTCGTGATTTCTGGTGTTGGCGTATTGGCGGTCTCGGCCATCCAACACGTCCGGCTCCCACACAGTCCAGGTAGCCATAATGGAATCGCTGTTGGAAAGCACCCCCACCAGCACCTGCAAAATATCTTCTCTCGGCTCCTTGGAAGTTTGAGCAATGCTGTCCACCACCGGCGCCACCGCAGTCATGGCGCCATAGGTTTCGCTGGCAATGGCGCTGAACTCATTGACGTACTCCTGCACCGTCGCAGAGACAAGGTCTTCGGTCAGGCTGTAAGCCGCCCGGGAAGACAGGGCGCTGACAAGGACAACCACCACCGAAACACCTGTGACCAGCGCAATCAGGGATGGAACCAGAATTGCCATCCGAGTGTTCAGCCGCTGCTTCCAACGCCGGTATTTGCTTAACAAATTCCATTTGGAATGTGTGGTTTTGACTTTCTTTTCCTTGGTGGGAATTTTTACTTTCTTAGAACCTTTGGTTAGTTTCATAGTTTCCCTCCACTCCATCGACTGTTTTCCGATTGATTTGCATGCCCCCATGGGCAGGATTGGTCATTACAGGTTTTTCCGTTCACTCCTTTTCCAGATACCGTGCCAGTTTCTCTAACAACTGCTCCAAATTGACCGGCTTGGACAGATGGTCGTTCATCCCCGCTTTCAGGCACTCCTCCACATCTTGCTGAAAGGCGTTGGCCGTCATTGCGATAATGGGCACATCTTTTCCGGCCGGGTGGGAACGAATCAGTCGAGTGGCTGACAGTCCGTCCACCTTTGGCATCTGTACATCCATCAAAATTAAGTCATAGCGGTATCCGCCGCAAACAAGCTCCACCGCCTGCTGCCCGTCCGCCACGCAATCCATCCGGACACCCGTGTCCTCCAACAAGGCCACTACAATCTCCCGGTTGATTTTGATATCTTCCACAATGAGAATGTGCTTGCCGCTCCAATCATAGGAATTGTTGGGCGCTTCCCATTCCGCACCCGCGGCGGGTGTCACCAGCTCCATCATGGTGCTAAACAGGCTGGAGGGAAGCACCGGCTTGGACAGGCATTTGGTGATGCCGTGTTGCTTGGCTTCCTGCTCCAACTGGGAGAACTTCCAGGGGAATGTCATGAGAATCACTTGACTATTGCAAAACAGGGAGCGGAATTGTTCCGCCTCTTCAAAGCTTTTCAGGTTGGCCATATCCCAGTCCATCAAGAGAAGGTTGTAGGGCTTTTGCCGTTCCAACCCCTCCTGCACCCGCTCACAGGCATCATGGACTTCAGAAGTCAGGGAGTATTCTACGCCAAACTCTTTGAGCACCCTTTCCAGATGCCTGCTGTGGCCGTCTGGAGTAGCCACCACCAGCACTCGCATCAACTGGGCGATGGCGGGCTCCGCTTTGTTCAACGGCTCACCCCATCGGGCGGGAATTTCGAAGGAAAAACGGGAGCCTTTGCCCAAAGCGCTACGCACCCAGATATCACCGCCCATATGGTCGACAATTTGCTTGCAGATGGCAAGCCCCAGGCCAGAACCTTCCTCTCTTTGGGCTTTTCCGCCGTCCGCCTGCTGGAAAGGTTGGAACAGGCTGCGCTGTTGCTCCGGGTCGATGCCGATGCCGTTGTCCTCCACCTCGATGCGCAGGCGGGAGCGGTCTTTTCGCTCGGTGGGGTCAAACACCCTCAACGTAATGGAACCGTACTCCTGGGTAAATTTGCTGGCATTGGTAAGCAGATTGAGCACCACCTGGGTAAGGCGGAACTCGTCGTTTTTCAACCGGTGGGTGAAGATGTCCTCCAACTCCAGATGCAGCTCCTGACATTTTTGCTCCATCCGGACCCCCACCACGGCGATGGCGTTTTCCAGCACTTTTTCCAGGTCAATTTCGTTGACCGACAGTTCGAACTTGCCGTTTTCAATTTTGCCGATGTCCAGCACCACATTGATAATATTCAAAAGCTGCCGGCAGGCGGCGTCCATGCTTTGGAAGCATTCTTTGAGCTTGTCCAAATCGTTGGTTCGTCTGGCAATGGTGCTCAGTCCGATGATGGTGTTGAGAGGAGTGCGCATTTCGTGGCTCATTCGGGACAAGAACTCGCTTTTTTCCTGGGTGACATCCAAAGCGGCGTCCCTGGCCTTGCGGAGCATCTCGGCGCTCTCGTTGTGAGCAGCGGCGGAGGCAATCAACCGTCCCCCCGACACCAGCGCCTGCACTTCCATCTCCGAGAAGGTGCGCACTCTATGTACATCGTCCAATTCCATAAAGCCTTTAAAGGTTTTTGAGGAAAAAAGAGGAATGAACAACACCGACTGCACCTTCTCCCCAACCAAGAGCATCCGCTCTTCCGCCGGCAGGTCGGCCACCGGGCCGTTGAGGACTTGTCCCGCCAACATCCGTCCTTTCCAGTGTGGGACCTGGTCATACTCCAAAGTAAGCGTATCCTCGCTTTGGTCCGGCGGAGGGCTTTTTGACCACTGACAAATCTGGCGGCTGCATTGCCTGCCTTGCTTTTCAAAATTTTCCCAAAGAGTCACCCTGTCGGCGTTCACCGCTTGCCCCATGGTTGCAAGCGCGCGGGTGAGGGCTACATCAAAAACATCATCGGCAAGGAGTAGCTCTTGGGCAATGGTGTGGAGCATCTCCAATAGCCGGTGCTTTTCTTCCACCCTTAAGGTTTGCCGCATATCCTGGATAAACACAGCAAGACAGGTTTGCCCTTTGCGGGAAAACCGTACAGCCGTCAGCTCGGCGGGCAGCCTTTCGCCGCTAAGAAGCCGATAAGAAAATTCACCGGAAGCGAAACCTGCCGTAAATGCTTCTTCCAAAAACATCCGCATCCATTGACGGCTATTGGCTCCGTCCGGTTGAACATCCGGTATGAATTCTATGTAGTGGTGAAAATATGCTTCTTTGCTGGAACAATTCCACAGCCGCAAGGCTTCCTGATTGCAGTCCGTGACGTGTAAAGTTTCATCGACAAGGATGCAGGCAAGGGGCATCATGTTCCACATATCGGCAAAGTCTATGATTGTTCTGCTGCTGGCATTCGAACCGTTTTCTATTGCTGGCATTGGATTGCCGTTTTGCACCATGCCGCCTCCTTGCATGAAATTGGGTTCTTCTGTTGATACGCTCCTATACCCACCTAAGGGATTGGCAGAACGTATGGAAGACTGTTTTATCTTTGTAATTGGTGCAAATTATAACATATTTTTATCGTAAATACAATTTAGTTGCTATGATACGTTATATTTGATAATTCTTGAAAAAATTCGACTATGATTTTACAAACAAGTTCCTAACCAGCATTGATGCATACAAAGAGCAGTTTGTCTTACATATCACGCGGAGGATAGAGTTGACGAAAGGGAAGGTTTCTGCTAAACTATAAAAATTGGGAAGGTTGTTTGCCTTTTGTTCCCGTTTTAATATGCGGAGACGTATCGAAGTGGTCATAACGGGGCGCACTCGAAATGCGTTAGCCCTTACGGGCTCGTGGGTTCGAATCCCACCGTCTCCGCCAGTTTACAAGCCAGCAATGCCGATGCATTGCTGGCTTGTTTTTTAACTTGGTCCATACCGGGCATCATTAAACTTCTCCGAAGTATAAACTACTATGCTGTAGCCGCTTTATTTAAGCCATAATAAAAAGCAGATACCGCCTTTCTGGCCGTATCTGCTTTTCTTTGCCCTATGATTGCTTTTCCGTGTCGTTTTGGCTGTGCCACCATTTGGTGTAGGCTTCGGCGTAATTGGTTTTAAAAGCCGCAACATTCAGGCGGCAGATTTTTCCCCACCAGTCGGGGTAATCCCCCAGGTTGGAAAACACCTGAATGCCCTTGGACTGCAGCCAAGCAATATCCTCATCGGCGGCTCCGGCATTCATTCCCACTTCGTACAACCTGTTGGCAGAAAGCCATTCCTTCATTTCCGGTGTAAGCCAGCGAATATTGGCTCCCAGCCGAACTTCCTTCGGCGTTCCCTGATGGGCGGCCGCCCGCATCAACTCCTGCATCACATCGGATTGTCCGGAAAATAAAATACACTGCCTGCCCACCGGGGAGGCATCCAACAGGCGAAAAATTGGCAACACCGCTTCCGGCACTTTGATTTCAATTTCCACCGTCATATGGGGGGCTTTCTCCAACCAGGCCAAAAATTCCTGGAACAGCATCAGCCGCGCCATTCGGGGCTCCCGTTGCAGTTCTTCCAGGTAACCCCTGCCCGAATCCTGCCCTAACAGGCGGTGGGGCATCAGGGTGGCTATCTCCTCCACCCAGGAGTAGGGAGGCAGTTCCTTATCCAGCAAGTGGTTGGCGTAGGGAATTTCCACCCGGGAAAGCTCCTCCCAGCTTAAGTCCGCCACCCGGGCATGAGTTTGACCGGTGGGGTGTCCCAAAGTCAGACGGGTGAGGTTGGCGTCGTGGACCACCACCACCTGCCCGTCTCTGGTAAGCCGCACATCGATTTCAATCCCCTCAAGGCCCATGTTTTTGGCCGCCTCAAAAGCTTCCAGGGTGTTTTCCGGCGCGGCTTGCGTCACTCCCCGATGAGCCAGCCGCATAGGGCCTTGATACTGTTTTGCCATAAATAGTCCTCCTTAAAAGGGAAAGCCGTTACATTTTGCCGAGAGCGGCTCCCATATATTCGGTTTTGATAAAGCGTTCGGTTATCAGCAGCAATGTCAGGTTGGGAATCAGCAGAATCAGGGAAACCACCGACGCTCTGGTGCGGGCGAAGCTCTCCCCCAAATAGGAGAACAACACGGTGGGGATGGTTTTGACAGTTGGCAACCCGATGATGAAGGTCAAATTAAACTCCTCCATGCTGTTGATGAAGGTAAAAATGGAGCCCGCCACCAAACCCGGCAACACCATGGGGAAGTAAACCTCGACAAAGCGGGTAAAGGCCCTGGCCCCCAAGTTGGAGGCGGCGTCCACCAAATCCTGGGGCACCGATTCAAAGCTCACCACCAGAATCCGCATCATATAGGGCACTCCCATCAGGGTGTGGGCTAAAATCACGCCGGTATAAGTGCCCGACAGCCCCATCTTCATCAGCATCCGCCCCAAAAAGATGGCCATGGCCATACCCGGCAGCACCAAAGGCAGCAGCATCAGCGTTTTGAAAAAACCGGTTCCTTTCAGCTGCCTTCTGCCCAACGCGTAGGAAGTGGGCAGCGCCAGTAAAAAGGACAGGATGGTGGTGCAGCCGGCGATGAAAAAGCTGGAGCCCACCGCCCCCAAAATGTTGGTATTTTCCAGTATGTACCGCCAATGGAACAGCGACAGCTTTTGGGGCAAAGGGTCCGGGTAAGACCAGGGGTAATCCGGGTCCACCGCCGACCATAAAAAGCAATAAGCCATCGGCACGCCAATCCACGCCACTAGAATTACAATGATCGCAAAGGGAACGAGGTAACGCAGCAGCTTCCGGGTCAACTGGGCAGAAAACTCTTTTGCCATGTCCCCATCCTCCTACAGGTTTTGCAGCAGCTTTTTGCTCAGGTAATTGTAAACGGAGACAAAGCTGACTGCCGTAATCACCATCAGGCAACCAATGCAGGCCGCCGAGGGCCAGTCGTTGTACAGATAAGCAGTGACGTGCATCAGGTTGGAAATGGTGTTGGGGTAGAGCGGTCCCGCTGTTTTGGAAATGACATAATCGTTGAACACCCGGATAAAGACCAGAATCACCGACACCAAGGCGGAGGGCAGGGTGAGGGGCACAATAATCTGGGTAAACACCGCAAGCCTTCCGGCTCCCAGATTGCGGGCGGCGTCGATGACGTCCCTGCGCACCGCCTCGACGGCGGAGTACATGATAATCAGCATAAAGGGAATGTTCTTCCACGCCTGGATAAGCAGGGCGGCAACGCCCCAGGAGTCGTTGCGCAGCCTCAACGGCTCCTCGATGATTTGCAGCCGCACCAGGATAATGTTGAGGATGCCGTGGTAATCGATGATATTTAAAATCAACAGGGAGGCCACCAGGGCGGGAATGAACATGGGAATCTTTACAAGGGAAAGAATCGTCCGCTCACCCGGAAGCTTTTTAATAATCAAAGCCAGAGGGTAGGCAATACAGATGCAGAGCAGGGATGCGCAGACCGCAATCTTGAGCGAATAGAGCAAATCGTCCACAAAGGTTTCGTTGAGAATCCCCTTCCAGTATTCCAGGGAAAATCGGGACTCGGCGGTGTAATTGAACAATCCAAAGCTTTGGGCAATCATCATGCCGGTTGCTCCCGCCAGGAAAAACAAAATGTATCCCAAACCGGGCAGCAGGAGCAGATACCCCCACTCAAATTTTCGCTTTTTACGAGCGGTTTTCACGGGTTATCCCTCCAATATCCGAATTTTTGACCGAGGAACGGCAAAGCGAATCCGGGTGCCCTCCTCGATGTGGTAATCTTTCCACACGCTGGCCCGGAGGGGTTCCGTTTGCACCCGGGCAAACAAATCCAAGGTGTTGCCCATGTAGATGGAGTTTTTCACCACGCCCTCCAAAATGTTGTCCTCCCCGGCGGGCTCGCCGTCCAGCACCGGGCGAACATCCTCTGGGCGGATGCACAGATAATACTCGCCGCTGTCGTGTGGAAAGTCCTTATCCTCCGCCAGCAGCATGCCGTAAGGGGATTGCACCTGGAACAGGGAACCCTGTTGCCGGGTGACGGTACAGGGAACCAGATTGGCGGTGCCGATAAAGTCGGCGATAAATTTGCTCACCGGGCGGTCGTAGATGGTGCGGGGGTCGGATTTTTGAATGATGGCGCCCTGGTTCATGGAGATAATGGTGTCGGAAATGGCCAGCGCCTCGCTCTGGTCGTGGGTGACGTAGATGGCGGTAATTCCCAGTTTCCGCTGCAAATCCCTAATTTCCACCCTTACCTTCTCCCGCAGTTTGGCGTCCAGATTGGACAATGGTTCGTCAAACAGCAGAATGTTGGGCCGCACCACCACCGAGCGGGCCAGCGCCACCCGCTGCTGCTGCCCTCCCGAAAGCTCGTAGGGCTTGCGGTCCTCCAAACCGGTCAGGTTCACCATGGCCATGGCTTCCTCCACCAGCGCCCGGTGCTGGCTGGCGGGCACCTTGCGCATCCGCAGGCCAAAGCGGATGTTTTCGTACACCGTTTTGTGGGGAAACAGCGCGTAGGACTGAAAACACATGGCGGTGTTGCGCTTATGAGGGGGCACGTCGTTCATCTTTTGGTCGCCGAACCAAACCTCGCCCTCATCCGGCTCCAAAAATCCCGCGATAATCCGCAACAGCGTTGTTTTCCCGCAACCCGAAGGGCCCAGCAGGGTGACGAATTCTCCCGGTTTAATATCAAAGCTCACATTATTTAAGGCTGTAAAGTTGCCAAACCGTTTGGTGATGTTCTTTAACGACAGGCCTTCTGCCACCGCAATCACTCCTCATTTCCGAATTCATAAAAACAGGCCCGGCCATAAAGTCCGGGCCGTATCTGTCTACCCTTGTTTTATTGGAGGACGTTGCGAGTGAAGTCAGAGATGTACTGCGTCTTGTAACAGGCGCTCATCCAATCCACGTTTTTGGCCTGCTCTCCTTCCGCCAGCCGGGACACATCCACCTGCAGATCCGTCCGGGAGGGGAAATAGGCCAGAATGTCGGCGGCCAAGGTCTGCGCCTCTTCGGAGGCCAGCCAGTTCATCCACAGCAGGGCGGCGGCGGGATGAGGCGCATTCTTCAACGCGGCAATGGTGTCGCCGCTGTAGCACAGGCCAAATTCGGGAACATAATAGCCGTAATGCTTGAACAGTTCGCCGTTGCGCACCGCTTTGTCCACCGTGCTGTTCCAGGCAACCACCAAATCCAATTCGCCGCCGTTCAGACGGGTAATGGCGTCATTGTTGGAGTTGACGAAGGTGATTTTATCTTTGCGGGAATTGAGCCAATCCCACACCACATCCCATTTGGCATGTTTCTCCGGGTCCACTTCCGGATCCAGCAAATACTGCTCCAGTCCGCCGGTGAGGTTGGCAATCAGAGCCTCCATCATGGCCTGGCCGGTGCCGCCCTTTTCGGGGATGCAGAATCCGAATTTTTTGGGATTGGCGTCTATGTAAGCTTCAAATTCCTCCCAGGTCTGCGGGGGATTGGTGACATTGTTGGCGTTGTAAAGGAAACCAGCCGGGTTAATGTTGATGGGCATCCACCAGCCTTCGCTGTTGCTGACGCCCTCCTTCCGCTGGGAAAGGCCGGGAACCAGTTTGTCTTTGTCCTCAATTTTCGGAAGCACATTGGGAGCCAGCGCACCGGCGCCCAGCAGGCCGTTGACGGTTTCGCCTGCCAGCATCATGACGTCGATGGTGCCGGTTCCGTTCAGCTCGGCAATGGCCTTGTTCATCATGTTGACTTTTTCACCGGTTACAATGGTAAACTTCACGCCGTATTTTTCGGTAAAGCGGGCGGCAAGCCGGTTCCATTCCGCTTCGTCGCCCCAGGTGGCGTAAACTACCTCCCCTTCCTCTTTGGCCTGTTCGGCGATTTGATCCCAGGTCATGTTCAGAACTTCGGCCACCGTTTTTCCGCGGACCGCCGCTTCCTGACTTTGGGGAGTGGATTCTTTGCTTTGGGAAGACGCTTGCGCAGGGGCTTGGCTGCTGGTATTAGACTGAGGTTGAGTTGTTGTGCCTGAGCACGCTGTCAATGCCAGGGATAACGCCAGAAGCACGCAGAAAATTGAAACTAACTTTCTGGTCACGAGACACATCCTCCTTCTCCAATCACAAAATATCGAATATTGTGCACGAGCACGGTATCTGTATTATAAGCCTAATTTGTATAAGCCGTCAACATGAATTGGTCGAATTTAAAAATTTTAACTATTTTAACCTTAATGTAATCTTACGTATAGGTATTTGAAATTTGAAAGGGGTGTGCTATATTAGTAATTGATGAGCGTGTACGTACACGAATGGAGGGGCAATCTGTGGCTGTAACCATCAAGGACATTGCCGCTTTGGCCGGGGTATCTCGGGGCACGGTAGACCGGGCTCTGCACGGAAGGGGCGGGGTGAATCCGGAGGTGCGGGACCGCATTCTGGCTTTGGCTCAGCAGATGGGGTACCGGCCCAGCCGACCTGCTCGACAGCTGGCCATCCAAAAGCAAAAATTAAAGCTCGGTATCATTTGCCGCACCGACATCAAGGGGTTTTGGAGCGACTTGCTGGTGGGGGTGGACGACATCGCCGCGGAGCTGGAACAGTACGGGGTGACGGTGCTGCGGCGCTACTTCAACTACTTTTCACCGGAGGAGCAAATTGCCCTCATCGACGAATTGGTCCAGGAGGGCATTTCCGGACTGGTGATTGTGCCCATCAACCACGAAGCCATCCGGCAGAAGCTGCAGGAGGTGGAAGGGCAGGGCATCACCGTGGTGGTGATGAACTCGGAACTGGAGGGTTTTCAGCCTTTTTGCTATGTCAGCAGCGACTATGTCAAAGGCGGGCGGACGGCGGCAGGGTTGCTTCACCTTCTCTCCCGGGGGCAGCATATCAATCTGGCGGTGCTGCAGGGAACGTCCGTCATGATGAGCCACCGGCAGCGGTATGAGGGATTTATGAGCGAGCTGAAGGCGCTGGGTACCGACTACTCCATGGTCAGCTACCTGGAAATAACCTCGGACCCCGTATTTGCCTACCGGCAGGCGAAAGGGCTTTTGGAACAGCACCCTGAAATCGACGCCGTCTTTACCGTTGCGGGCAGCGTGGGTTCAGTCTGCCGGGCCATCAAGGATTTGGGTCTGCAGGATAAACTGCTGCACATCAGCTTCGACCTGACCGAAAGCTCCGCCCCCCGCCTCCAGGAAGGTTCCCTGACAGCCGCCATTGGGCAGGAAGCCTACCGGCAAGGGTACCTGCCCCTTAAAATTCTCTTTGACTATTTTTCCTGCGGCATTCATCCGGAAACCCGCTGCATTTTGACCCGCAACGAAATTTTCATCCGGCAGAACGCTCTGTAACACGGCGGCAAACCGCACTGAAATAAACATCCCCCGGCATAGCCGGGGGTATTTCATATGCGGGCAAAGCCCTTTATTCCTCGCATACACGTCAAA
>ENA-OWPA01000813-OWPA01000813.1-bioreactor-metagenome-genome-assembly--contig:-NODE-813-length-30943-cov-8.336681_pt1 | contig 30943 bp, 49 predicted proteins | sample MGYA00238139_ERZ651803 | MGnify/ENA primary metagenome ERZ651803 (study PRJEB26909, sample SAMN07631231) | bioreactor metagenome | isolation source: Switchgrass digestor | place: USA: Dartmouth... | reverse complement strand
AATACTTCCTCTACTATCCTCCTTATCTTCTCCTCGAGATTCTCCTCTTTAGTATCTTTATCCCTTAACATTTTTTCCCTTATAGCATCCCTTACAAATTCAGAAGCTTTTCCTGCCTTTTTTAGCTCATCTAGATACTTTATGATATCTCTGTCTGCTTCTGTAAAGCTTATTGTCATTCTTGTATAGTTATTTTCGCCCATACTTTATCGCTCCCACCTTATAGAATCCTTCAACATTAGCCCATAGTGCATTGTCCATGATGGCGGCGTGGGGTAGATACTGTAAAATTTTATCATGTATTAATAAACTAGTACCTCCTACAAATACCACATCCATCATATCCAAAGTGAACTACCCCCTCAAATTTATATTAAATTATCATATAAGTTAATATAAATTATGGTAAAAACTGCTATTTTATATATGATATTATATTAATTTATATGAATTGTCAATGAAATCCACTAAAATTTATCATAATTTATATGATTTTATATTAACGTATCTGATCTAATAAATTATCAACGTGGCTATAACTATTATTTTTAGAAGCAACCAATATATCATAAACAATAAATTCAATTCCACTTTTAGAATAATATTTATCTATTATTTTGAAGAAACTTGATAAAAAAGGAAGTACTTGATATGGAAAATGCTTGTTTTCTACCATAAATTCGAGCATCATAATATATTTGTCAGTACCCCAAAACTGTAGTTCCTTCTCCAATTGAGCAGAAAATTCTTTAGTATAGTTACCTCTTTGTATACATTCCAATACATAGTCTAAGTAGCATTTAGCCACGACTCTTATTTGTTGTGTTTTATTCCTTTTTTCAATAATTTTCACACATAATTCTCCAAATGAAATATCTTCTTCAATATAAGCTTTAAATAGAGGAAAAATATTTTTCTCTATTTTAATAATTCTTCTATTTAAAGAAGCTTTATTTGTTTTTAATATTTTACTTAATTCAGATTGCGTCATACCTTTGTAGTGATTGAATAATATAAGGTTCTCTTCATCAGTTAAAAACAACTGGCATAAAGTTTTAGCAATTTTCGCTAGGTGTTTTCTTTCAATCTCTTTTTCAATATTAAGGTCACTCTTTAACGTATCATACCAAGTTAAATTTTTTGTTTCTGATTCCGATGGTATCTCATTTTCTAGATAATCTATATTAAAAGCATTTAATACATCTAGCAACATAGCTGGTGAAATATTTAGCTTTTGGGCAATTTTATTGAAATTTAATCCTTTCTCTACATAACTTTTATATTTCATGTAGATGTCACTAGCTCCTCTGGATATCCTCATAGGAGAACTAAGTCTAAATATCCCCCTGAAAATTGTTCTTTGAATTGAAGGATAAGCATAGGTGGAAAATTTATACCCTGTGGCGGGGTTGTAGTTTTTAATGGCTTTTAATAAACCTATGCTCCCTTCTTGAAAAGCATCATCATAATAAGGTGTACCTATTAAATATGGATAATGATCACTTATTACAGTGTGAATAAGTCCTTCATTTGCCTTATACATAGCTGTTATGTCCATAATTTATCCCTCCTCGCCATAAACATACGGTTATTCCCTTAAAAACAAATAAAAAAGAGCCTTTTTAGGCTCTATCTCTAATTGTTCTTATTACTGCTTTCCACATTGCACCTAATTTATCTTTATCTATACCTATACATGGTTCCCAGTTTGCAGGGTAAACGTTATATATGTCACCTTGTTTTATAATTCTAATGCCATCATCGTAATACTGTTCTAAAAAATTCCAGAGCTGGTGGATAGAGTAGCAAGGAATCATTGTAATTCCTACTACATCTACTGTACATTCATAAATATTAGATGAATCAGGTCCATCTTTTCTGAAACAATAATTATTATTCTTCGTTTCTATAAAAATGTAAAATTTACCATCTTCATTATTGTAAAAGATATCTCCGTGGTGGGGAGCTATGTCACGTAGTAAGACATTTTTATATTCCTGATTTAATCCTGCAAAATTCACAGGAGTTGTATAATAATTACTATATCTAGGTTCTAATTGTTTAACTATATTTGTAATAGCTTTAGTATCATTATGGTAAATAAAATCTTTTATAGCCTCTATACACAAAGCATTATAATGGGTGGCTCTAATTAACTGCTTATTTTGTTTCTCATATTCCTCTTGAAGATCTTTAATCGCCTCAATTAAATTTTTAGCATCTTGTTCAGATGTTACTGTACATATAGGTATACATTCATTATTTTTTATTTTAATACTGTTTAACTCACCCCACTCATGGTCTATATATAATCCTTCTAATATTTTGGCCTTATTCATTTATTACCCTCCTTTAATAAATACAACTTTGCCTCTTTTCTCATTTTTAACATACGTTGTTCACTTTAGAACGAATATTTTGCAAGTCATGAGTGTTAAACTTGCAAAAATGGTTATTTCCACCTATATAAAAATTAACCAAAATGCAATTTTAAGATTTTGAACTTGCATTTTGAATAATCCATGCCCCTCCCTGCCTTCCTCCCTCCCCTATTGAGTCTTAAAATTGCCCCGCTCCTTCGTGGAAATTAAATTGCCCGTTGTACCGTTAAAAACTGGGTTTTGAAATCACAAAAAATTTCCCCGTAGATATCACGAGGCACCCCCGCCGCAGCTGGACCGATTCCCAAAAGCTAGGCACCGGGCGGGATAGGACGATTGCCAGAAAATGTCAGCGAAAAATTCGATAAAAATTTGAAAAAAAGGTGTTGCAATGAAAACTGATTGTGTTAGTCTAAAATTGAACTTGGAGGACAAAAGGTTTTTCAAGTTCACTAGAATTAAATTAAATAAAATATTTTAGGAGGTCGATAGTATGTTAAATACTAAGTATGACAAAAAGACTGCTACTCTTGAGTTAACTAAATACTTGGAGGATGTAGATTTTAAAAATCTACAGCTCTCTAAGACTGGTAAATCCTATAGTGTAGCATATGACACTTTTGAGTTTATTACTACTGAAGGTGTAGTAGTTAGAGGTAATGTGACTCTATATGCACCAAAAGCTGCATATGAAGAGTGGAGAGCTTTACAAGCATCTAAGTCTCAACAGTCCAAAAACGATAAGGCTATAGAATCCGGTGAGACTAAGATGTACACCATCAAAGAATTACAGTTAATGAAGAAAGCCGGTTTAATCACGGATAAGTTCATAGAAAAAGCTATAGAGCAAGGCAAGGTTATAGTATAGGACTGGGTACATACCCAGTCTTTTTCTCTGCTTTTTTATAATCACATGGAGAGCTGATATTACCTTATATCGGCTTTCGATTTTACTTTTGAAATGTGTTCACATAATACTTATTATGTGAATAGACTTCAAAGGTAAAAATCTAAAAATTAATTATTTATCGGTTTTCGATTTTACCTTTAAACTTCGTATAGAGACAATTACACGTTCAAAGTGTTTGTAGTATTGAATTGAGAAAGGAGGAGATGACGATGCCTAGTTAATTTTATGTTTATTTAGTTTTTTATTGTTTAATTTTTATGTTTATTTAATTATGTTAGGAGGTGTTTATATGTTTGAAATATTATTCTTAGATGGGTCTACTGAACATATTAGGAGTTGCTTACTGCACTCCTATATTAAATTATATAAAAATCGTATATATGGATATAGAAGGATTTCCTAGTTTTCTTCCCTCTCCCCCGCCCTATCTTTTTTTTAGGGTAGGGTTATGTGATAGTGTACTACATAGCTAGTACACTATCTCTTAATAATTAATGAAAAATTAAGGAGGTTTTGATATGAAAAATGTTGTAATTATAAATGAAGCTCACTCTTTACTAAGTGAGCAGGAAAAGATTTTGAAGGAGAAATTTGGTACATATGAATTCTTTTATGTACCAAAAAACGGCTGGTCTTATGAAGACCAAAGGAGGATAGCACTGGAATTAATGGAAGGAGGAAGAAAAAATATTATCTTCGTCTCTCCTGTCCCTGTCCTTCTAGCCTTTATAGGCTTCTATAAAGGCTATGGACAGGCGGGAATAGATATAGGTCAACCTTTCATAGGTTGTAGCATCGACCTGTATCTATTCCACAATGACCATAGGGAGAAAAAAGAACTGCCCGATGGTCGTATCATACAAGTTGTCAGCCACGCTGGTTGGCAACTTGTAGAAATAAAGAGTATTTAGCCACTACTCCCCGCCCACTTGGGACGGTTTCCCTTCATGTTGAGATCATACAAGATACATTTACTGATGTAGATTGTTACTTATACAAGATTTAGAGAGTGGTTTATATATGCTACTCTCTTTTTAGTTAGGAGGATTGATTATGAATTATTGGGGTATATTCTTTTGCTTTGTCTTTCTCCCCGCCCTTTTACTTTTATTAGCTGGTTTAACTTATATTAGTGAAAAGGAGGATTATCATGACTAGAGTAGCTGCAAGTAGAAAAAGAACCTATTCTATTATGAGTGGTGCTGGATTTGGTGATTTAACTGTATATAAGAGAGGAAAGAAATTTGTGGTCCCTCAGAGGTACATAACCAAAGAGGGACTTATCTATAAGAGGATAGACAAACATATAGTTTCTCAAAACTTCTCAAAGTTAGAAGAATTAGGAGTAGCCGTATTTTAGGCTACTTCTTTTTTTCTTATGCCCCCGCCCACTACTTTTTAATTTATATATTGGTTTTTGATTTTTCATTTGAAAGGAGGTTTTTGTATGAAAACTAGGCTTGGATGGCAGAGAATTGATAGCTCTGCCACTAAAAAGATACTAGAAATGCGAGATTATTATTGGGATGTGATAGAACCCGTTACAAATGGATATGGGGATGACCGTATCTTGGATATGTTTGAAAGAAGGTTCGGGGTTAGAGTATCACACGATATTATGATGGATATAGCGTATTTTGAGGACTTTTAGTCCTCTGTACGTCCCATCTCCCTATTTTAGATTATTATATATCGGTTTTTCAATTTACCTTTGGGAGGTGCATTTATGATTGAGTGTCTATGTTGTGGTTTTTATTATGAAAGTCCTGATTCTACCATTGTGGTATGTCCTTACTGTGGTGAACTTTTATATTTAGAGGAGGGTTAGTATGGAAACTATGAGCTATTTATTAGAAAAATTAGAATCCGAAGGTATTACTGAAAGTGAATTAGAGCGATTAGAGGAATTTTCAGATGAAATACCTGAAATTTTTTATTGTGATAACTGTTGTAGATATTATAATTCAAATTATATAGACTCAATTAAATATAATGGTTGGACATATTGTGAGAATTGTGTAGATGAACATTTTGTTTATTGCACAGGATGTGGTGACTTAGTTTATAAAGAAGATGCTGTGTATTCAGGAAATGAAGAACCTTACTGTGAAAATTGTGCTGATTTGCTTTATCGCTGTGACTATTGTGGAGAATTTTATGCAGAAGAGGATATGCTATTTGATAACTATGGTGGATGTTTATGTAGAGATTGTTATGATTGGTATTATTACACTTGTTCAAATTGTGGAACATTTATTCATAGGGATGATGCATTTTGGAATGATAACACGCCATATTGTGAGGAGTGTTATCGTGAACATCTTAGTATCCATGAGTACGGATATAAGCCAGATCCTATATTTTATGGGTGTGGTAATAGATATTTAGGCATAGAGTTAGAAGTGGACAGGGGTGGAGAAAGTCACTCTACCGCAAGAGATGTAATAGATATATTAGATGACTTTGTTTACTGCAAACACGATGGTTCATTAGATTATGGATTTGAAATCGTCTCCCATCCCGCCACCCTAGATTATCATATGAATAATGTAGATTGGGAAAGAGCTTTACAATATCTTCGTGATGAAGGCTATGAATCTCATGACGCAGGTACGTGTGGGTTACATATCCACATGAATCGAGACGGGTTTGGAGAAACCGAAGAAGAACAAGAATCAGGTATAGCAAAAGTTCTATTCTTCTTTGAAAGGCATTGGAATAAGGTTGTAAAGTTTTCTAGGAGGACACCCTCCCAATTAGATGAGTGGGCGGCTAGATATTTAAGTGATACTCCAGAACATCCTGAAGATGTTTTAGAGTATGCAAAAAGTGATATGTCCAGGTATAGATGTGTGAACCTCTGTAATCACTCGACTGTTGAAGTTAGAGTATTCAGAGGTTCTTTAATTTATGAGACATTTATGGCGACACTTCAATTTTGTGATTTATTATATGACATTTCAGAATTGTCATTAGAGGAGGTCATGGATATTACTTGGAACGAATTCAAAGAAATGGGTTCCAAGTATAAAGAGTTCACTAGTTATCTTGAGAGGAGAGGTATATAGCCCTCTCCCCCACCACCGTTATTAGGGGTTTTTATTTTATCGGTTTTTTATTTTAGTTTTGAAAAGGAGGAATGTGAAAATGTGTGGATTATTTGGATTTGTTTATTATGGAAAGAAAGGATTGAAAGGTGCTGAAAAATTATTAGAAGAATTAGCGTGGGAAGCAGCTGTAAGAGGAACTGATGCTACTGGATATGCCTATGTACATAAAGGCAGAGTCCATATAGATAAGGCTCCTAAAGCTGCATATGAAATGAAGTACCTACTTCCAAAGAATGTACGCACTGTTATGGGACATACTAGAGCAACAACTCAAGGCAGTGCTAAACATAATTATAATAATCATCCGTTTAGCGGAAAGCACGGTAAAAAAGAATTTGCTTTTGCTCATAACGGAGTGCTAGATAATGAGTTTGAAATTAGAGAGAAATTTGGGATTAAACCTAATAATATACAGACAGATTCTTATGTGGCCTGTCAACTTATGGAGAAAATGGGCAACTTCTCAATGGAAAGTCTGAAAACTGTGGGCGAAACTGTGGAGGGTATGTTTACCTTTACTTACATGGACAGTAAAGAGAATCTATATATTATTAAGAACGATAGTCCTCTTACAATACTCCACTTCCCCAACCTTCAGTTATATGTATACGCAAGTACAGATGAGATTTTATTTAAAGCTTTAGCCGATTTTGAACTTACTAGAGAAGTCTTGATAGATAAAGTTATTCATGATTCTGTGAAAGTTGAAAATATCCCCATTGAAGCAGGGGATATTCTAATAATTAGGCCAACAGGTAAGATTGAAAGAGGTAAGTTTACTCCTAGAGAAAGAGTTTGGAATCCAAAGTATTATATTGCAGGAGGTGGTTGGTGTTACGAAAATTGGGATTTCTATGATGACGATGAAGAGTATAGGGAACTTCTTATGGAAGAGGCAATGGATCAGGGAGTTACTAAAGAGGAATTTGAGAAATTAGCAGATAAATTATCACTTTATGATTTAGATTATTACATCATTACAGGGAGAGTATTTGAAAAAATGATGGATTTGGGGATATAGTTCTCTATCCTTCCCCACCACCAAATGGTGGTGGGCTTGTTTTTATAGATTAATGAGGTGAACTAAAGACTATACAGTATCAATTATCTATATTATATATCGGTTTTTCGATTTTCCTTTGGTTTATCCATTATAAAGCTTGTTTACGTATATTAATTGCGGGAGGGATAGTATGTTGATATTAGGTGAAGTATATGCAACTCCAGGAGTACTGACACAAATATCTAAGTCGGAAATTGCTTTTGCCCTTGCAAGGCATGAAAATTGTGATTGGGGGGAGGTGTGTAAAGAAGATTGGGAATTAAATGATGAAGCCCTAGAACTAGGACATAGAATTCTATCTGTATACACCTCATTGAATGGGGTGAAATTCTGGATTATAACAGAGGCAGATAGGAGTATAACTACAATACTTTTACCAGAAGAGTATTAGGAGGTGAGGAAGTGAGACCACATATCGAGGAAAGAGTTATAGATATTGCAAGATATGTAGCTGAAAGGAAAGTCACAGTAAGGGATGCGGCTAAAAGATTCGGTATTAGTAAAAGTACTGTCCACAAAGATTTAAGAGATAGGCTTCCTAAATTAGACAAGCAACTATATAAGGAAGTTGATGAAGTTTTGAGTGTAAATTTAGCTGAAAGACATATTAGAGGCGGTGAGGCCACTAGACAAAGATGGGAGGAAAGACGGATTGGTTAATATATCGGATTTGGAATTTTCATTTGAAAATGGAGAATGTATTGTGGTGGGAGATGTAGTTTTAGATATAGATACTATAGATACACTTTTATTAATATACTATTCTCTCTCCCCTCCCCACCTTAAAGAAAAATTTATACGTATGCTAAATAATGAGACAGAACGATTGGTGGAGTTCTGTCTCAGCCAATTAATCTAAGGAGGTATGTTTTATGAGTTTAGTTAAAAGTTTTGAAGATGAAAAAGCTAGGTTAAGTATATATTATGATACTAACCCAATGAATCCAAGGGAATGGGACAATCTAGGAACAATGGTTTGTTGGCATAGACGATATGATTTAGGTGATGAACGTGCAAGAAATATTGAACTATATAATAGTTGGGAGGAGTGGTTGGAGAATGAAATATTAATCCCTAACGGAGGAGAGGAGAATGTAGTATATCTACCCCTTTATTTGTATGACCATACCGGGATTACAATGAATACTACTGGATTTAGCTGTTCTTGGGATTCTGGTCAAGTTGGTTGGATATATGCAACAAAAGACAGGTTTAGAGAAGAAACTGGCTATACAGATGATGAATTATTTAACCAAGACAAACACCGAATCCCTAAAGTTGGTGAAAGAGTTAAAGTCAAAGGTTATGAAGATTGGGGGCAGGTAAAAGCGATAGACGAAGAAACCATAACAGTAGATTTGGACTGGAACAAAATACCTAATGCTAGGAAACCTGAAAACATACTTGTGGTTACCATTAACGATATTGAAGAAGTAATGGCAGATAAGGCTAGAGAAATATTAGTAAATGAAGTTGGACTTTACGATGATTATTTAAGAGGTGAAGTATATGGATTCGTACTAGAAAAGAAGGAAGTATGTGCTTGTTGTGGGCGGACAGAGTACGAAGAGATTAACAGTTGCTGGGGATTCTATGGTAGAGACTTAGATTACATGAAATATGAAATCCCCGAAGAATACCGTTATTTAATCAGATAGGAGGGATGTAAATGCATAGTAGGATTTTTCAACTATCTTCTCAACCGATAAATGAGGATGACTATATAACTGAAGAATTATTTTATGATGGGTTTGTCGGTTCGATAGCAGATTATGTTTCTAGCGATACAGATAGAGAAAGTGATATAGAGTGGTTTATTTCCTTTTTAGAGGAGTATGGTGTTAAGAGAGAAGGAAATGCTGTTTACTTTCCTAAAGGCTTTAAAGAAATATATTTTGAAAAGAGATTAAAAGAGCTGAAAGAAAAAGTTTCAAGTATGACTTTACATGATTTCTGTGATTCTTTTAAAGCATATTGCCTTTGTACCTTAATAGAAGATAGATATGGATTTTTTGTCTACACAGATAGGCTAATGACTTTAGATGATTTTGTTAGAAACCTAGAGAATGAAGATAAATTCTATTTTGGTGCCACTATTGATTACCATTTCTAAGGAGGTGCTGTAAGTGATTAGTGTGTTTATTACTAATTTAGCTAAGTATAACGAGGGGGAGTTGGTGGGTCAATGGGTTACTCTCCCCCTCCCACCAGAAGAATTAGATGAGGTTATTGAAGAAATATTAGGGGACGATGAAGAATATTTTATTACTGACTATGAATGTGAGTTCATGGAAGTCCCAGAATACTGTAATATTCATGAACTAAATGAATTAGCGGAGGAATTAGACAGCCTTAGTGAACACGAGCAAAAGAAAGTTAAAGCAATTCTTGAAATGGGTGCTTATAGAGACATAGAAGAAGCTATTGCAAATAGAGATAGTTATTACTTAGAAGAATCTATTAATTCTAAAAGAGATTTAGCATGGTATTTACTTGATGAAGTATTTACTGAGATCCCTGACTTTATAAAAGGATATATAGACCTAGATAGGTTCGTACGAGATTATTCAGACGGTTATATAAGTGAGTATGGATATATTACAGAATGTTAAGGGGGGGGGGTGATTTTGTGGAAATTAAACAATTTAAAAATGGTAATCTAAATTTAAAACTAGAACTAGAGTACGACAAACCAAGGCACTACGATGAATATACACTAGACAGTATAGTAAATAGTCATGATTTATTTTCATGTAGTCTTTATTTTAAAGCAGACATGGGCGGAAACTTGTGGCTTATAGACTATGAAAGAAATTTAGCTTATGATATAGCATCTTATTTTAATCCGAATTACTGGAAAGCTTATAATTTCTTTAAGGACTTAATAAAAGGTAAAACTGTAAAATTAGTTCCCTATGGAACTATTGATGATGTAAAAGAGTTTTTTCATGAAGATGAATTAATTGAAATATAAGTAGTTGCCAAAATTTCTGTGTGTCGTTTTCAAAGGAGGGATTAATGTGAAATATGATTATTTTCTAGAGGGATTAAAAAGAGGTCTTAATCCAGTATTAGCAGGTGAATATGAGGATATTTGCCTACGAAGAGACGAAGCAATTGAAAAGTATAATAAAGCCATTGAGAACGGGGATGTGGAGACTAGAGACGAGCAAGCTGACATAATATTTCAATGCCAATGCAAAACTCAAGAATTATTAATGAGGAGGGGTTAATATGTGTAAGTGCAAAGAGAAATTATTTATTTTTCATTCTGAAGTAGAGGATAGTCCAGTGGAAGAATGGCATATTCTAGCTAAAAACGAATTTGAGGCATTTGGAAAATTTTTTGCTAATAATGAATGTTTATCTTATATGGATATAATTGATTATTTTGAAGTAACGGAAGAGACAGAGAAAGAAATTTGTCAATGTGGTTCTTGTGAATCTATATTTCTCAAAAGTATGCTTGTTAATAATGAGTGTCCATATTGTAAATCTGGAAATTGGATTAATGGTTATATAGATGAATAAGGAGGGAGGTATAAAAATGAAATTTGATTATACTCCAGAAGAAGTAATGAAGAAATATCCTAGAATTACTGCTCATTTAATTGCTGAAAGTTTAGGTTATTTTACCCCACGATCCGCCGCCATAGCTATCATAAAAGCTAAAAACGATGAACCTTATTACTGTGAATGGTATACGGATTGTGCTAGAAGATATGGAGATATGTGGGACAAGGAGAACGTGAGGAGAGTTACTAAGGAAATCTTAGAACAAGCCATAAAGTACAGGCATGTACATAAAGGGTACATGTCTGACTATAAAACAGCAAAACAAATTGTAGATAAAGCTATTAAAGGTAATGAACCAACTTTTGCTAGTTGGTTCTAACCTCTCATCCACCCTATTCTGAAGGAGGTATATTATGGATAGACTTATTGAGTTAATAGAACAATGGGAAGATGGTAAAGGATTGAAGGATGAAAATATAATTGATTTTCTGTCCGAAGTAAAGGATTTTGAAAAAGAGTTACTAAAGGCATTGTTAATGAGATTAAGATCTTATACTAAGAATTTAGAGCTTTACAGGTTGGATAAAGAAAAATTTACGGTGGAGATAAAAGAAAGCCAATTTCAATCCTTATCAAAATTAGTAAATGCCTTAGAGACATTAAAGACTGAAATGGAATCTTCTAATGAATTTAAAGAGTATGTAGAAAATATGCTTATATTTAATTTTGATGAGTATAGTATTGAAGAAATTATAGATGTGGTCTATGACCACATCTATCCTTTGTATTAAAGGGGGTGATTTTATGAATGTAGGTTCTAAAGTTATTGCTAATGAAAACTCTCCTTACGCAGGTTTATTAGGGGTAGTTGTAGATGTAAGAGATAATTCAAATAAGGAAACTGACAATGAGGGAAAAGATATTTACGTATCTTTTAATGTACCTAGCAATAAAAAAGAAATTAAAATATTGGAGGAAAGATTTTCTGAATTATATAGACAACCTATGACGATAGAGGATATTTCATTAGACTTAGTGATTATGTCTGATGATGAACTTATTTTTATAGGGGAGTGATTACATGAATAAAGGATTTTCATTTGGTGGTATAATTATTAGTCAACCAAAGGATATGAAAGATGAATTAGAATGTATTTTTGGTAATGTTAATGAAATATTACTGCTAACAAAAAAGACATATGAACACAGAGAAGAAAATTTAAACTTTGATTATAAATATGCTATTTCAGCTTTCAATATGTGGTTTGCAACTGACGATGATGAGCAATTTAATGAAGATAATGCTTATGATGTAGGTATTTATTTAATTGTCTCCCCCGATTCATTAGATGAAAAAATAAGGGAAGAAATCAAAGAAGCCTCTGAAGGTTACTGTGACTATCAAGATATATTTTTCCATGGAATGGCTGTTAGACTAGTTCATGATAACCATCCAATGGATGGCATTGAAGATTATATGTATAAAGTTGGAAATATTATTGAGCCTTTAGATCTTATGAGAGGGTTCTATTTAAACAGACCTATTAATAAATTAGGTAGTACAGGGTGGGACATGATATTTAATTGTCTAGACGGAGAATCGTATATTAAAAGAGCTCTAGAAAGGTAGTAACTTCTCCCCTACCCTACTCTATTTGGAGGTGTAATTATGGACAAGTGTGTAATTTGCGGTAAAGAATTTCTTCGAGTAGGGATTCAGAAAACCTGCTCTCCAGAATGTAGTAGAGAATTAACTAGAAGGTACATGAAAAATTGGTACGAAAATCGCTACGGTGATAGAACTAGGATATGCCCTATATGTGGGAAAGAATTTGAGTCTAGGTATGGCAGTATAGTTTGCAGCGATGAATGTAGGAAAGAATGGGAGAAAATAAGAGACCATAACTGGTATAAAAAGACTTATCAGCCTAAAGTAAGAGTCTGTGTTATATGCGGCAAGAAATTTACAGGTAGACCTCATGCTAAAACTTGTTCTCCAGAATGTAGCAAAGAATATGAGCGAAAATATGATCGTGAATACAATAGAACATACAAAAGGTCAAAACGAAATTACACACCAAAGATAAAAACTTGTGTTATATGTGGTAAAGAATTTAGTGGTCGTGGGAGATCTAAGACTTGTAGTGAAGAGTGTAAAAAAGAGTATTATAAAAAACAATATCAAAGATTATTATAAAGGAGGTTGTTTATGAATATTAAAGAAGCTACTGGTAAGTGGGTGGATAGCTTTAATTCTATCCCTTTAAGTTTAATCGAAAGAGCTTATAAAGATAATGTAGATGATTTACAAGAGCTTACTCCTTTGAAGTATATATGTCCTGAATGTGATAAAGAGTATACAGAAGATGAGGCTGAGGAACAAGATTATTATTGTAACTGCCAAAAACTCTTAACATATGAAGAATGGGCAGAGCAGGAAGGATATTATAATTTAAGAAATTTATCGGAAGATGAACAGGCGAAAATATTTCTAAAATATAGAGAATATGTCGAATACTTTGAACAACCATGTCTTGAAGAACTTCATCCTGATAGTTGGTTACCTATGTGGGGGTGGGTATGGACTTTTGATAATTCATTAGATGAAGAATGGGCTAGAGAGCATATAAACGAAATGGCAAAGTGTGGATTTAGAATATATGAAAGTGATGAATTAGGTATATTCTTTGGTATAGATGGTGCAGGATATGATTTCTACGCTAATCATTGGATCCCACTATATAAAGCAAGAGGTTTAAAATGGCATGATGAGAAAAGTGATAAAGTATTGAATAATGACTTAATAATAAAAGCTAATATATTTAAAGACATAATACGTGCAGAAAAAGACCAAGTAGAACCTACTATTCAAAGTCTTTTAAAATTCAAAGAAGCTTATTATGAATTATTAGAAACATGGTATGAGAGTGATATTTTAGATCAAACAGAAAGTTTAAAGATTTATCCATTCCATATATCTTTTGATGAGTTAAATGTAGCAGAGTGGGTGGACTCTACAGTAGAAGAAATTCAAAAAGCCTATAAAGATATTAAAAAGGAGGAATGTTAATATGTTAAAAATAAAATTTGAAATGGAAAAGGAAACTAAGAATACTATTAGATTTAAGGAAGTTGAGGAAGATGGTTATGCTAAAGTTGGTACTATTTACGTACCTAAGATAACTTTAGCTCAAAATGGTATAGATAAAAATAAAGGTTTTTATATGACTATAGAACCTATTGAATAATCGCTTCTCCCCTCCCCTACTGGAGAGATAATTTACTGTGTATAATTATTATGCGTTTGAAGGAGGAGGTAGAATGAAACATTTTAAATCGAAAAAGATATGCTTTTAGGAGAAATAGAAAAAGGGGATGGAACAGTCCATCACTTATCTTGCCGCGGAAGTAGAGGGCATGTTCTATGGTACGATACTCAAGGAATACATTGTTCTGAACCAAGATGTGAAATAAATTCTTTAAAAAATATTAATTAAACATAGCTTAATCAAATACGTTTAATGATTATTATATATCATAAATGGATGATTAAATTGTTTACTCTGCCCCTTCCCCACTTCTATAGTGGAGTGTAAACAATAAATGTAAATGGAGGTTATAGTATGGATGAAATTCTAACAATATTTAGTTCTGAAGACAAACAAGAATTAAAAGAGGCTTTTAAGAAAATCATTATAGAACAATTTAAACAGGACTTATTAAGTAATGATGAATATTTAATACATCCAGATGAAATAAAAGAGATAGTTGAAGAAGTACTTAATGAAATATTAGATGATGTAAAAGACATGATGGAGGAAAAAATACGTGAAGAACTAAAAAATATTGATATTCTTAAAATGATTGTTAATAGATAATAATTACCTCTCCCCTCCCCTACCCTTTTGGTGGAGGGGTTTTGTATTTTTAGGAAATATATATATATATAGTTTTTTCTAAATAATTCGTATATTAAATATGGAAGGAGATGGTATAATATGATTAAAGGAGATATCTACTATGTTAAAATCGGAGATGAGGGGGTAGGAAGTGAACAAAAAGGTGATAGGTATGCAGTTATAGTTCAAAATAATATTGGTAATAAATATAGCCCAACAGTAATAGTTGCATTTATATCAACAAAACTACATAAAGCTAAATTACCTACACATGTTGAAATAGATTCAAGTAATTCAGGCATACCTGAACCTTCTATAATAATGTGTGAACAGATACGGACTCTTGATAAAAGAAGGTTAGTAGAAAAAGTAGGACATCTAAGCAGGGTTAAAAAGATAGAACTAGATAAGGCCTTATGTATTAGCATGGGGATAGATACTTCTGTAAATCAAAATGTAATTTAAAAGGAGGTATACTATGTTTATACATGATAAAATAGATGAAAAAATCTATACACTCACTACAATGAAAGGATTGGTTTTAGATGAAACAAACGATGAGGATGTATTCACACATATTGAGATGAAAGATTTTGCTGAAGAGCATGGAGGTCTTTTATTCTTTGTGGGAGATGAGTATTACTTAGTACTGGAGGTTATTGGGGAAGAAAATTTTTTCATAATTCCAACTGAATACCCTTTATAATTCGAGGTATTACCGTTATAATTAATTATATACAGATGCTATCTGTGTATAGTTAATTAAGGGGGTATTGCATATGTTAAATTACAAGGAATACTTTAGGAAAAAATTTATAGATGGATATGAAGGATATGAAATAGTAATTGCTCTTCTTACCTTATTAAAGGAACAGAAAATAACTGAGGAGGATATTTTACCTATATTAGACTATGTGTATATGGGAAATAGTATTGGTGTTTTTAATGCTTTAAACAAGACTAGAGCTTTGGTTGATGATGAGTTAATAAACGATATTATAAAGGAGGTTGAAAAAGATAAGTAAATTTCTTTGGGGCTCAATTTTTTTATTCTTCATATTTCCTATCGGCTTATTCTACTTGTTTATTATTCCCGAACTTGTCGTTGAAGATGTAACCGTAGGATTTTCCCTTATTAAAAGTTTAGATATTTTACATGGTTTAGCTATACTAACCAGACCTATTTGGGTAACTATTATTTTAGGCTTTAGTGTAGCTTTACTAGTTTATGCGAAAGACTTAGGGAATATGATAGTGAGGTGGTTTAGTGATAGATAAAAAGCTTCTAGCACCATATATAAAAAATAATGTGTTATCTATTAAAAGTCTTAAACTCACTAACCCACCACTTTCACGGTACGTTTTAAATAATAAAAAAATTATAGAGGAAAGATTAAAAATAAAAATATTAAACGATACAATAGCTATAAGAGGTACAGAGAATATTAAGTTATATCTCTTATACTATTATGGAGATACAGTTAATCTAACTAGATTGCGTAAAGAAAGTATTGTAATCTATAACAATATCTGTGCATTAGGCGTTCCAGAGGAAGTTGTAAAGGATATGGGATTTAAAGTTCAATATGATTCTAAGATCTCTAAAGACGAATTAATAGAAGAACTAAAAGCTATAGCAAACGAGGACGGGGTGATAAGGAAGTTAAACAAAAGACTTGATAATAAAATAAGATATGAAGCTAATAAAGTTAATATGACTGTAAGGGAGTATATAGAGAAGCTAGGCTTCTTTTTAGATTACAAAGGAGTGTTAAGTAAAAAATAAGGGGGAATAACAATGAAGGTTTATGAAAAAGACGGTAAAATGTTAGTTCTTAAACTAAGTCATTCAAGGCATGATAATCAAAATGGATTTTTTAAAGAGATTAGTCCTAATGATATTCCTAAGTCAATACTTGAGGATAAGTTGTCTATAGTGGGTGGAGCAGGTACTGTTTGGGAGAATTACTGGAGAAGTAATACAGCGGGAGAAACACTAGGTAAATATTTTATTCATGTAGCAGATAGAATAAAATTTGTACCTAAAAACATTCATAGACTAGAGTTGGTAAATGATGCTAATGATTTTATTACTGGTATAAACATTATTACAGATGCTTTAGAAAAGAATAAAGATGATTTAAGATTTCAGTTTGATTATTGGGACTATTCTTGCTATGGAGATGATGATAAAAATTATATTGAATGTGAGTTAAGATTAATCTTTAATAAGGATGATTATATACATTTAAATCATCCATTTGAAGAAGATGAAAAATTCCCAGAATACAAGGAATTTTTCTTTGGTAGGGATAAGGCTATTCTAAATTTCTATTTTCAATTTCCGTGTAAATTAGACGGGTACAAAAAACTAGATAATTTTATAAAGTTAATGGATTCTAACTATAGTATTGAAGATATTCAAAATTTTTTAAATCCTTTAACAGATAAGCAAAGATGGTATTTCTCTATGGATGAGAATTTAACATTCTATGGGAATAGTTAATCGGGAGTTGATATATTGATAAAAGCTGAAAAGATACGAGGAAAAGATAATAATTTATGGATTAAAGTTACTTATAGGAAAAATCCCTATATCTTTAATGCTTTAACTACAATACAAGGAGCTTTATATGATTATAAAAGAAATGTATGGGCTATCCCATACTATAAAAGAAATGAATTTGAAGAGAAATTGGGTGGGTTCATTATTGACTGGGTAGACGAACCCACCCCCTTTAATGGAGGTATCCCTGAGACGGAGTTTTCCGAATATCCTATTGTACCAGGATATTCAGTAACATATGATGAAAATGGAAAAATAATTGATTGTACAGGATTTAAAGTCCCTCCTTACGCTGATTATCAAGTTAGGGGGTTCAATGCTATTGTAGAAAGAGATTTTTTAATTTTAGCAGATTCTATGGGCTTAGGAAAGACATGGCAAACAGTTACAGCAATTGAAGCTAAAAAGAAATTAGGTCAATTAAATAGATGTCTTATTTTGGCTAAAGCCTCCCTACTCTATATGTGGAGGGATGAAATAGAGAAATTTACAAATTGTAAAGCAATAGTATACGCAGGAACACCTAAGCAAAGAATGGAAATATCTGAGTATCTGCATAAAAACGATGATTGGACATTTTTAATAATGTCCTATGAGATGTATAGGAAAAGTGTAGATACTGTTACTGGTATAGATAATACAAAACCCATAGAATGTCTAGTTTTAGATGAAAGTCATAAAATCAAAAATCCTACATCAAAAATAGGAGAAAGAATACACTATATACCTTTTAAATATAAATATCTTTTAACCGCTACTCCCCTCCCCAACTCACCATTAGAATCATTTAATTATTTAAAACTAGGTAATGCACTTCCTCCTAAATCTATTGAACATAACCCATTTAAGGTTGATAACAAGGTAGAAACCTTAGTAGACGAATGGTGGGCGTTCCAATATAGATATTGTGTGTATGGCGGGTACAATGATAGAGAAATAATTGGATTTAAAAATATGAACGAATTAAGAGAAGCAATTCAAAATAATATGTTAAGAAGAACTAAAGAGGAGAAATTAAAAGATTTACCTGAAGTTACATTTAAGAATATTGAGTTAGAAATGATGCCTAAACAAATGAAAATGTATGATGCCATTAGAAGAGAAATTCTTGAGGAATTAGCGGAAACAGATATAAATAAAGTACCTACTATGTTAGCTAAAATAACTAGACTACAACAGGTCACGGATTCTCTTCAATTAATCGGAGTTGAGCCTAAAAAAGATCAAAGTATTAAGTTAAATGCTTTAGATGATCTATTAGAAGAATTAATATTAGATGCTAAAGAGAAAGTAATCATCTTTACTAAATTCAAATCGTTATTAGATATACTAGCTGAGAAGTATAAAAAATATAATCCCGCTATTATTCATGGTGAAATAGATTCATTTGCTCTACCAGAGAAAGAGGCTTTAGAAAGATGTAAAAGGAAATATAAGGATAAGTGGGAAACTATGGATGATAGTGAAAGAAAATCTATTCTATTAAAACTAACTACTTCCCCACGTCAACAAGAAGTCTATAGATTTCAAAATGACGAGGATTGTAGAATGTTTTTAGGGACTATTGAAGCTTGTAAAGAAGGTCTAACACTTACAGCAGCATCTAATGTAATATTTATTGATTATCCCTGGAACTGGGCAAGTTATTCTCAAGCATATTCAAGAGCTCACAGGATAGGTCAGAAAAATGCAGTAACAGTTTATAATTTAATATGTAAAGGTACAATAGATGAAAAAGTTTTTAATACTATTATTAATAAAAAGTCTATGAGTGAAATAATGTTAGATACTAAAGTAGCAGGTGATGAAACTAAAACACAAAGAGCTTACGAATTCATAAGAAGCTTGATATAGGGAGTGAGCTACATGACAAAAAAAGAATACATCTACAGTGATAGTGATTTACTAGAGGTATTAAGGAAGTTTTATAGAGAAACAGGTAAATTACCTGCTAAAAGAGATATTCCTCAATTTTCTACTATATACAAAAGATTTGGTGGGTGGGGAAATGCTCTTTACAGGGCGGGTCTTATACCCCGCCCTATGAATAGAGAAGAATTAATAGACTACAGACGTGAATTAAGGTGTAAAGAATATATAAAGATTTTAAAGGAAGTTTATAAAAAACATAGAGAGGATCCTAATTGGAAAGGAGTAGCTAGGCAAAAAGGTAGGTTAAGTCAAAAAGAATATATTGAATATTACTATAAAACTTCTAAAGCTATCCCCTATATAACAAATGTATATGAAGCTTTTGGAACATATGTAATAGATGATATATGGAGGAGAGTTGAGGAAGAGTTAATAAAAGAAGGTTATTTTGGAGGTTAAAGATGAAGTCTAAAAACAAAGTAAGGGGGTTTAAAAATGAAAAAGTTTATATTTACATTTACGCAAAGTCATCCACTGAGGGATTTCTATCAACCCATATACGCAAGAGACAGTTTGACAGCTAGAGCAAAGATGTTTGAAATATATGGAGAGAATTGGGGGTTTGAGTACACAGAAGAGCAATGGAAAATATGGGAAGAAGAAGCTATGAGAATGGGAGTACCTTTACAAAGTAGTCTTGACCCAATATACTGCAAGGTGTAGATTTAGGCTCTAAACACATAGGAATAGCAGTAACAAGTGAAGATAAAGTTCTTATTTATGAGGAAGAATAATTTTCTTCCTCTTTTTTATATTCATTTCGGTTAAACCCTCCGTATGTTAATGGTGAGAAATTTAAAGGAGGGATTTTATGAGTAACTTTTTTGGAGAGATTGTTCCATTAGAAATAAATCAAGAGATTATTGAAGAATATTTCAGAAGAAATGAACGTAAAAAAGAGGATGAAAAATGGTTAAAAGAATATAGAAATATAATTATCAATGAATTGAATAGATTAGGTAAAGATATTGTAGATTTCGGTAATATTAGAGTAACTATGACTATACCTAATACTTCTAAATTTGATTCTGAAAAAGTTTTAGAGTTTCTTGAGAAAAAAGGATTAAAGCAAAGGGCAGTTAAGGAAGAACTAGATGAAGATAAATTAATGCAGTTAATAGATGAGGGTTTAGTTGATATAGATGAACTTAAAGAATATGCTTGGGTGGAATCTTTTGGAAGTCCTAGAGTAACTTTAAAGGAGATGAAATAATGATTAAGGTTGGAGATACTGTTACTATCTCCCCTACCTACAGTCTGAAATTTGCAGGTCTCAGGGGTAGGGTTGTGGCGATAAATCCTAAAGATGGTTTACCTATAAAAGTAGTATTTAATGATCAACCTTATGGATTTTCACCTGAAGAGTTAATAAAGGAGGATTCATTAAATGGCAAGGATAACTAAAGTTAACGTGGAATGTTCTTATTTAAAAGCATTACCTAACTATGAGAATGTAAGACTTACTGCGGGGGTTGAGCTGGAACTTAGCGAAAATGATAATTATAAAAAGGTTTATAATCAAGCATGGGATATTGTAGGAAATGAGATTGAAAAGCAATTAGCTTTATTCCAAGAAACAGATACATCTGCATTGAAAAAAGGTCTAAAGTAAATTCACTCACATATAATAGATTAAGATACATTTAAAGGGGGAGGGTTCGTTGCAGTTAGAGGTAAAAAATAAACACTCCACTGAAGAAAAGATGAGAGAGAAACTAATGATGGCTATGTTAAATAGCCTTTATAATAATAAACTGTTAGATATAAATGTATATCAAAAAGTAAAAGCTGAGATCCAAAGATCTTAGCTTTTTATATTGCAACTAATAATCTCACATCAGTCACTTTAATTTGTACAGGATCGGCCTCTCTATTGTATTTTGTTCTGGGAAATTTGAATATCATTTTGTTACATGCAACATGTGTTGCTAGAGACAAAATGATGTCCTTTCTGTAATAAACTGGTATTTTTTGACCTGTCTTTAAATCTATTTTCAACTTAACTAAATTCTCTATTTCACCCTTTTCCACCCATATTTTATCTACAAAAGTATCCACTAACTCATTAGGAACGTTCTCATCTAAATTGTACTCCCTACTTAAAAATTCTTTCATTAATTTTAATTGCTGTTTGGAACTTCTCCTAGCGGCTCTTAGTTCTTCATATCTATCTAACTCTTGATTCAATAACTCTATTTTCTCATTGTATTCATCGTTCCTCTTTTTAAATTCATCTTTAGTTATTATTTCATTGACGACTAAATCTAGTAGTTTATCCTTTCTTTGCTTATATTTATGGATCTCATTCATAACTCTTGTGATGTCTTTAGTGTAATCATTGTCCTGTAGATGTTTTTCTATCATTGTTAAGAGTTCATCAATAAAATCATCTTTACGTTTAAAAATTGTTTTAAAAATACATGCTAAAATAGCATCCAGCTCATTCGCATATAGAAGGGGTGTATCACATCCCTTTTTCCCTTGAGCACGATAGGCTCTACATTGATATATTTCCTTGTCTGGCTGTCGTTTATATCTATAAAGAGTTCGGTGAAAGGCCATATTATGTTTAACACAGTATATTTTCCCTGAATATTTATATTTATTTTGATAGGAAGTTTCGTGCTTGATAAATACTTTACTTCGTTTTTCATTAAGCATCTTATTCGCTTTATCCCATAATTCTTCTGATACAATTGGTGGAATAATTTCTGGAGCAGGATAAATAATCCATTCTTCAGGATCCTTTTTTATTACTTTATTAGATAGAATATCAACTTTCTCATACATTCCACCAGTAAACCATCCTTTATAGCGTGGATTTGTTATTATTCCTCTTAAAGACGAGATATTGTAAGGATTCCCATTTTTATTTACATAACCTTCTTCTTTCAATTTCTCCCCCAGTAATCTAAATCCATACCCCTGCACATAGAGTTCAAATACTCTTCTTATGAATTTTGCTTCTTCCTCTACTATCTCCACCCTGCCATCTACTTTTCTATAACCGTGCATATTTGGCGGTATCTGTATATCTCCTTTTTCAATTAACCTTCTTTTAGCCCACTTAACTCTTTGTGAGGTTTTTCTACTCTCTTCTTGGGCTAGTGAGGCCATGATTGTAAGTTTAAACTCGCTATCGGGAAATAGCGTATTAATATTATCATTTTCAAAATATACAGCTACACCATTATTTAAAAGTTCACGAGTATAGAATATACTATCTAAAGTATTTCTAGCGAACCTTGAAACTTCTTTAGTTAGTATTAAATCAAATTTTCCATTAAGACCATCTTCAATCATTCTATTAAAATCTTCTCTTTTTGCTGTAGATGTTCCTGTTATACCTTCATCTGTGTACCCATCCACATAGATCCATGCAGGGGTGTTTTTTATTAATTTTTCATAGTAGTAATTTTGATTTTCTAGTGAGGTCTCCTGTTCCTCAGAATCGGTGGACACTCTAGAATAAAAAGTAACTTTAAGAGGTAGCTCATAAATAGTTTTCCCCTGGTTCAGTAAATCTCTCATCTTCAATATATTCACAGAACCACCCTTTCGTATCATTTTGTATTATGATTATTATATAATAACAGTGATATTAATGCAATAAAAAAGAGGGTTAAACCCTCTTTTTTAATGAATTACTTAAAGTTTTTGTTGTTTTATTCCTTCTATGAAAGATTTAGATCCCGAGTATAAACCTACAGCAGAAAGCCCTATATAAATTCCAGTTATAATTCCTTCCTTAATACTTAATCCTGAGAAAACTACTCCAAACATAATTCCTAATATTATAGAAAGTACTGGGATAAATTTAGAGTTAAATCCTGTTCTCTTTATTGCCTCTAAAATACCAATCAATACTGGTATTAATACTAAATCTACGTATTCCATAAACATAACCTCCTATTTTGTAATTCTATCTATAATGCTCCAGAACAACCATTGGGGAGTATTTTCACCTAAAGTTTTTTCCCATTGCTCTGGACTATTGATGATTAGGTCACCTTTGATTTTCCTATTAGATAGATTTTTTATAGCCTTCTTCCCCATCTCCTCCTGCCACTTTTCTAATGCCAAATCAATCACATCCCCTCTTAACGCTTTTAAAATTTCATCGAATTGAAAATTGGATCCAGGACAATTAGGTTTTCTGATTGGATCTATTTGATAATGGCCTACAATATGTTCTCTGTCCAAAGGTATTTCAATGCCATATATATTTTTGACTTCATCTATAATGTATTTGTGTAGCCATATGGTAGCTTCTAATTGTTCAGGTGTTAGTTTGCCTTTTCCTTGGTTATAAAATCCTTCATGTTCTATAGATATAGTGTAGTAGTTTGCATTGGTTTTTCTATCTCTAACAATTTTAAGTGAAGATTTGCTATAATGATTATTCTTTTTAGAATCTGTTGATGTTCCATTGCCCCATGCAGCCTCTCTAATATCCACTAATTGAGTGATTTCACCTTTTTTACTAACTACAAAATGAGCAGATGCTTGTGATTTAGGATTACATAGCCAACTTATTGTCCCGTCATAAGTCCCTTCTGCTATATGTGATACTATCATATCTGGCTTCCAGCCATTTCTACTCATCTTGTTAGGTGAGCTTTTTTTAGTAATCTTAAATTCTTTTTTCATAATCTTCTCCCACCTCATCTTCTTTTTTATCTATTTCCTCATGCTTGTCAATCCCTTCTTTTGTTAATATTTCTTTTTCTTTTTTCCTTGTAAATACTAGTAACCAATCAACATCTGCACCAGCGTCTCTAAAGTTTTCCAGCATACTTTGAAATTCTCTTAAAAATAATACTGTATATACTACTGTGGCCATAAACTTACTAACTGAAGCTAGTGCATTAGGGAGGGTGTTGAGTCTATAACTAGCCCCTACCATTATAGAAATGGATAGATAGGTAATTAATTTAACTTTTGTCCCTTCCCATAACGTTCTAGAAAAGATCTTTCCTTCTTTAAATGCTTTTACAAATCCCCCACTATTTACGGATATGGCTACATATTTGCTAAATATATCCATAAATATAGCTACACCTAATGCTATGGCTGCACTTTTGTATGCTTGTTCTGGAAACATAACATAACCCAATGCTGAGAAAATAAATCCTAACGATACTTTTACACTGGATACTGCTTTTGCTACATATTCTTTTAGCCCCAAGATTTCCATTTTCATAGGCTCCACAAAGTACCCCCCTCCCAAAATTTCTTCTGCCTATAGAATAGGTATTTTATGGGAGGGGGGTATCTATTTTTCTGTATCTTGAATAATTTTTCTTACTTTATTTAGTATACGTGTTACCGTGATTTTAGATATATCTTCTTCATTTGCTACTTGCTCATGAGTTTTTCCCTCCAATTTTGAATCTAAAACTCTTCTATCCCTTTCACTTAGTTTAGATCTAACAATGTCTAATACTTGGTCTAAGTATATTCTTTCTATAACTTGACTTTCAATATCTATTGTCTCATCTACACTTTCACAATCAGATGCCTCATCAGTATTTTTTGTACTACGATATCTTTCTTTTCTCCTTAAAGGTAACAGTGTTGGAATACTGCCTACAGTTAATACTTTTTTAATTTTTTCAACATCCTCATTTAATTGTTCTGCTATTTCCTCTACAGATAAAAATTTATCGTAATATATATCCTCTGTATAATTCATTATTTTTATATTTAAGTCATAAGCGGAACGTGGTAATTTTAAAAGACGCCCATGATCTCTTAGATAACTCTTCACCTCCCCCGCAATAACGGAGGGGGCATAAGTTGTGAATAGAATTCCTCTATTACAATCAAAATTTTTTATAGCTTTAATAAATCCAATTCTTCCTACCTGTTGAATATCATCTTTTTCCATTCCATTATAGATAGCTAGTTTGACAGGATCTCCTACATAATTATGGATTGAGAACCAAATTAAATCCTCATTTTCCATTAATAGTTCTCCTAAATATTCCTTATCCTTTTTAGCTCTCATAATATTCTCTACATTATGCAACGAATATCTTTCCTCTTTAGCCATAGTTCAACACCTCTAGATAAACTAAAAGGGTAAGGCTTACTTACCCTTTATTCTTCTTTTTGTTGAGGCTGCCATTTGAACTACAACTGTTTTTGTAGCAGGTATTATTGTTGGTTTCCCTGTACGTAAATCTATAGCCTTCTTCTCTTTTCTCTCTCGTATCTTGAAGTTAAAGAAATTATTCAACATAATATCATGCCCTTTTTCTAATTCAGATACAATAACATCTGCTACTTGATCTAATCTTCTCCTTGCCTCATTAATTGAGATATCATATTTTTCAGCATAACTCCTAGCTAATGTTGTTCTATTTAATTTCATTATAATTCCTCCTTTAAATTAAGTATTTTATTATAAGCGTCTTTCACTCGGTCATAGTACCAAGTTTTATACGTACCTCTACGTACATTACCAGGTCCTTGATTATATGCTATAGTGGCCAGTTTCTCATCTTTAAATAAATCCAATAAATATCTATAATATCTAAACCCTGTGTCTATATTGATAGCAGGATCTTTTAGTTGTCTTTTAGTTACTCCATATATTTCTGCGGTGCTAGGGATTATTTGCATCAATCCTCTAGCCCCCTCACTAGATATAACACTGCTATCAAATTTACTTTCAACATACATCATGGCCAACATCCAATAAGAATCTAAATTGTATTTTTCAGATGATTTTATAGTTAGTTCTGCTATGGTTTTTGCATTTTTATCTGGAACATTAGGTTGTAACTTTTTTATAATATTATTAATGATATCTGTAGGTAACATTACAGTTTCTCGGTATGTTGGTACTTCTCTTGTAGGATAGGATTTATTAGCTTCATCTGCTTGATTTATTGACTCATCTTTATACTCCTCTGCGGGGGTAATCGAAAGTGAAATAAATAATAGGAATATTATCACTATTATGATAGGCTTTATTTTCATTTTGTTAACACCTTTTCATGAAAATAGTATAGAATAGCTTCATGGAGTTGTTCTGGAGAAGATTTACCTACCCACAGATGGATCATTGAAGGATCGTTTTTAGCTAAAAGTGTATAAGCTCTTCTGGCTCTATTCAAGAAATCTAAATCTTTTTCAAATAAGTCCTGCCTATTTTCACGTCTCTTTATGGATTCTTCTACTGGTATATCTAATAAGAAAACTATATCTGGTTTTCTAATATACTCTTGAATCATACATAACCAGTTATAACTCAGCCCATTAGCCACTCCAAAAGCTATATTAGAGTGGGTGTATCTATCTAGAATTACAAAATCACATCCTAATTTTTCTAACGTATTTAACTGATCCATAAAATCCATTCTATCCACCTCATATAGCATGTGGTGGGCTTCAGGCGATAAGCATACCTCACCTTTTAAAGATTGTTTTATCAACTTACCTATTTGAGTATGATATCTAGGAAAAGATTCATAGGCTACATTATATCCCTTCTCTTTTAAATGGTTGTATAACATTTTAGCCTGAGTCTCTTTACCTGAAGCATCAATACCTTCAAATGAGATTAACTTCAACTTAAAACCTCCCTTATTTTAGTTCTTTTGCATTATCGAAACTCGTTCCAAACCCCCCTCTATCTTTGTTACCTAAACAATCAACTTCCATTAATTTAATATTAGGTAATTCTAAAAAGACTGCTTGGCATATCTTATCTCCTGGATTAAGTGTTACAGTTTTATTCGTTTCATTCTTGAACTCTGCTCCCCATATATCAGAATCTCCTCTATAAAGAGCATCAATAACACCGACTCCGTTTGTTAGCTTTAGTCCCCACTTACGATATGTGGAACTCCTTTGGAATACCAATCCAACCATACCCTCAGGAATTTCAGTAGCTACATTTAAGCTAACAAATACTACCTCTCCTGGTGCTATATCAATGGGGGCAGGTATGTTAGCAAATAAATCATAACCTGCATTTAAAGGATTATCTCTATGAAGGGCAGGAAGCTCTTTATTCTCCCTCTTGTATTTAATAGTTCTTGGTTGTTTACATTTACAATTTTTCATACAATCTCCCTCCTAAAATTCTTATAATACTTGAAATACTCATCACTCTTCATCATCAAATATATCACCTGTGATATAATCTTCTATCGCTCTCATGAAATCGATTAATTCTCTTTTGTCTTGATTATTTAAATCTGAAGCAACAATACAACCTACAATCATATTAATTTGTCTTTCCCCCTCAATTGACAATCCTTTTTCTTTGTAATATTTAATTAAATTCATTATTAACTCTCCTTTCTATTGCACATAATAATCATTTTTATATTCATCATCCTCGTCTAATTGATATATCTTTTTCTTTAGGTTTAAATTGTTCTAAATATGCTATTCTTGCTTTTAAGTCATTTATCTCGTTGTCTTTACCTCTTAAATCAGCTTTTAGCTTATTATTTTCTTCTTGTAATTTGCGTATTTGTCCAATCATATCAACCCTTACATACTCAACTTCATTTCTATTGAACAATGCTACGTTACGTCCATCTTTATCTACAAAAATTATAGTATTAGTGAATGTGTTGTAATCAAAGTTATTTGCCTCTATAATCATGTGCTTATTGAATATTTTATCTTTAAGTTTTACTATATATTTATTCATCTTTTTCCCTCCTATTCTTTAATATACCATTTACTCTCTACTTTGCCATCTAGCATTTCTTGCATTGTGTACTATCCTTATTGTATTTTTGTTCGGTGCCCCCTTTGGGATATGGTTGTTCTTTCCATTTGCATTTTAATTGTTTGTCAAATATTAATAAATATCTATGTTTTCTACTCCGTGGTCTCCATTCACCTTGCAGTCCACGTATTTTTCCACGTTGATGTTTTATATAAGTCCCATCTTCCTGCAGTATCCAAAAATCTTTTTTAGGTGCAGTAAGTCCGTAATATTTAAAATTAGTGGCTTGATAAATATATCCAACGTGATAATCGCTATCAGCGTATGATAATATTGCCCTTACATTAGTTTCTTTTCTCAACATTTTTATAGTACGACTTAAAAACCACGAAGTTAAGTTTTTCTTATAGTAGTTAGGGTCAATAGCCAACCTGCCAAGCTCATATATGCCTTGTTGTTGTGTCCTCTCCAATCCAAAACATCCTTTAGCTGTTTCTGGAACAGACAATGTGTGATATATAGCAACCCCTATTAAAATATCCTTGTAAAATAACCCATAATTAAAGCCTGACCTAAACGAAAAACCTTGTTGCGACAGATAGTGAAATTTGCTTAATATATCTTGTGCTTGTTGCTTGCTAATACGTTCAATCCTGTATCCTTCGATAGAAATCACCCTTCCTATATTAAAACGGTCTTTTAAACACTTCCACTTTACTCATATTTAAACTTTGCAAGAATTCCACCAACATTACTGTTCCGTCAGGTGCATCGTCATGAGGATTTTTACCAGCGTGAGTAAAGCTTGTTAATTCCTTCATGTACCTACCATATTCTGAACCGGGTTCATATCTTGACTTATCTTTAAAATAAAAATTCTTTTTAACATAATCTGAATTAACAATTATTCTAGTTAATTTGTTAGAGGTTGTCCTCTTTTTAGTTATATGTGTAATTCCACCTCTTTTTTCTATTTCTTCCTGTATATCATCTGCAAATCCTCCACCTGCGTTATTGGACTCAAATCTGCATTGTTGTACATTATGTTTCAATAAAATGTTTACACATAATGGTTTGGTAACATCTGGTAAACTATTATTAAATACCACATCCTCAATATAAACCTCATTACCATACACATATCCTACAAGAAGACAAACACTATCTCCTCCACCTTCTGCTGTATCACAAACCCCTAAAATAGCATCAGGTTCTTGCCTAGGTAGTTCATAATATCTATTTAACTCATCTTCAGGAAATACTAAACCTTTCCTCTCTATAGGTTGATTCATATATAATGCTCTCCAAGAGGCATCATCTAAATTATTTCTCATATCGTGAAAATATTCGGTACTAAACCCTACCCCGTAAGGATAATCAAAGTTAGACTCGTCATTTTCATCTAAAGCAGGTAAAACTATAAATTTAGCTCTAGGATTTCCCAAATATTCTCTTTCCAATCTACCTATTACATCATGTACACTCCATCTAGTTGCAATGTGGACTTCCTTACAGCCCTCTTTCTTTCTTGATTTTAAATCGTTTGTATATTTAAACCATAAACTATCTAATCTATCAATAGACAAAGCTTCTTCAATACCGCTGACCAAGTCGTCTGCATAAAGTATTTTCTCACAACGAGTAGCTCCAGTTAATGTACCATCTATTGACCTACAAGTTAACGTTTTGAATCGTTTATGACGATTTAAGTCTATTGTTTCATCTTTGGCTGATTGTGAAACTATCTTGACTGTTGGGAAAACATCTCCATAAAGATATTCTGGGTCAGTTAATATTTCCAACACTCCATCGTAAAATGACCTTGTTAGTTTAGCACTATGAGCAGATGCTAAATTTGGTTGCATAGGATATTTACCCATAACCCATGTGAGGAAGAATATTCCTAGAGTCGATTTTCCTGTCCCCGGAGGCATGGATACTGTAACCAAGTCTAAATCATCATCTATTAATCCTTGCAATGCTTCTACCACTTGTAACAATTGTTTTCTACGGGGTAAATAAAACTTACTTTCAGGTTCTCTATCAAATTCCACATATTGTAAATAAGCATCTAACTCATGTGGTGCATCGAATAATAGTGATTTTTTATATAGTTCCAAGTGTTTTATTGAATTATTTTGAACAGCTATTTTAGCACTTTCATTTCTAACTGTTTTATTTAGTTTGTGAGCATATTCAAAATGCTCATTTTCTATGTGAACACACATTCCAAACAAGTCAGAAAGAACCTGTATATTTTCAGGCTCTCTCCTATACCAATCTATTAAACTCTCTATAATCTTTTGTTCTCTCAATCAATCACCTACTTTAATGTTATAAATTTAATTCTCTATAATATTATATTCTTCCAGTTTTTGCAAAAGACAGATTTTAAAGCTATTTTATACAAGTATATCATACCTATCTTGCAGATTATGGTCTATTATATGTTTATTTACCCTATTTATTGCAAGTTTATAATACTCCTCTTGCAATTCTATCCTTATAAAGTTTCTATTTGTATTTATACAAGCAATTGCTGTTGTACCAGAACCTATACAGTTATCAAGAACCAACTCTCCTTCATTTGTGTATGTTTTGATAAGATATTCACACAATTCAACTGGTTTTTGTGTATTATGTATTCTTTCTTTTCTTGTTACAACATCATATTTTAATATATTAGTAGGATAATTAGTAAATTCTTGAAATACCTTATCTTTGTGTGAAGGACGATGCCCTACAGTATGACCCTTTTTATTTCTACATCCACTCGTTTCTTTTCCAAAATAAACTAACCCTTGTGGATTGTAAACCATTCTTTTTTCACCAAGTAAAGACTTGTGTCCCATACTACCTTTAGAAAATATA
>ENA-OWPA01000812-OWPA01000812.1-bioreactor-metagenome-genome-assembly--contig:-NODE-812-length-30988-cov-12.119084_pt1 | contig 30988 bp, 29 predicted proteins | sample MGYA00238139_ERZ651803 | MGnify/ENA primary metagenome ERZ651803 (study PRJEB26909, sample SAMN07631231) | bioreactor metagenome | isolation source: Switchgrass digestor | place: USA: Dartmouth... | reverse complement strand
AGCAATAAGATGATGAAAATATAGTAATTATGCAGTGCCAGGCACTGTTGTATATGTTACGATGAATAATTCAGGTTAAATTATATTCAAGCCTTTCATCCAAACAGGATTCGGATGGCAAGTTTAAGTTTTTTGCATAGCTAATGAAATTTAACAGTATTGAAAGGTGCGATATTATGCAATTACCCACAGATCCAAATATACTGCTGAGTTATATAAATACAATGCTGCGTGATAAATACAGCGATCTTGACAAGCTGTGCGGCGACATGGAGATCAACCGTTCCCATATAGAAGATAAATTGTTGTCAATAAATTATATATACAGCAAAGAGCTTAACCGCTTTATAGCAAGGGATTAGCTTTCCATTTCGATTTCAGCCTTTTTGCAAAATGCATCATTATTATAAATATCAAAGCACCGGTTGTGGCACCGCAGGAATCCAGCAGCACGTCAGACAACTGGCAGCTTCTGCCGGGAACAAAATACTGATGTATCTCATCTGTCAATGCATATGCTGCAGAAAACAGGATCGCATATACAAACAGATTCCTTGTGCCAAGCTTTAACACCGCAAGGTGCAGTCCGCAGCACCATGCTAGCAATGCAAATTCAAGAAAATGGGCGCTTTTTCGGATTATATGATTAAGCTTGTCAAGGATGCTTTCTCTGGTGTTTACATCTATTTCATTATTGGTTATATCTTCATAAAGCTCCAAGACCTGTGCGGCTATAATTTTGCTGCTGTCGTTGGAGTTTGCAGCAGGCCTTGCCGAAAACAAAAAAATAATTATCATTACGATAACGGCAGGTATCCATGATATATATTTAAGCTTCATTTATTGCCTCCAATATTTTAAATTTATGATACCATACATGCTATGCAAATAGCAATAACTGCGTTATTTTCAAATGCCTGATTTAAAATGAATTTTACTGCAGGATTTTAATCAAAGGAGAGCTGTGTGTATGCAGGATGAATTTGTGACAATATTTGAGAACTCAACAGGAGAAATAGTTGTAAAGAAGTCCAGGTTTATAGCCTCCCTGTTTCCTGTTGAATCTGAAGATGCTGTAAATGAAATTATAGAAAGTATAAGAAAAAAATACTGGGATGCCACCCATAACTGTTATGCTTATATAGTAGGTACCGTCAATCCGATTATGAGATTTTCTGACGACGGTGAACCCAGCAGAACCGCAGGAAAGCCAATGCTTGACATACTGCTTGCCCACAGACTCACCAATGTTTTGGCTGTAGTAACCCGCTATTTTGGCGGTACCCTGCTTGGTACAGGCGGACTTGTCAAGGCCTATCAGGGTGCTGTGCTTGAGGGATTGAAAAACAGCAAAATAATTACAAAGCAGCTTGGCTATAAAACAAGTGTCACAACCGATTACAACTCAATAGGCAAGCTGCAGCATTTTGCAGCAACAGAAAATATTGCCATCTTATCCTGTGACTATACCGATATTGTCAACATGACACTGTTGGTACCTGTCGCAAAGGCCGATATGATAACAAAAAAAATAACTGATCTTACAAACGGTTCAGCCTCCATAAATATAACTGAGCAGGTGTACTTCACCATCATGGACGGTGAAGCACTCCTGCTGTAAGCTTAAGCCTCCTGCATAATCAATTCATCTTTGACATCCGTTTCTTCCAAGGTTTGCAAGCAATCGAGAATTTCAACGAGAGAAATCGGTGTCACTTCATATTTATACAGCTTATTCAAAATTTTAACTACCTTCTCCCTTGACGATGATAGACCGGCGACCTCGTCTGTTTCAATCTGTCCATCCAGGTACTTTGTTACCCTGACCCCAAAGTACGGACTCTGATCAATTTCTGAAATGCTTTCGATCAGACTGTAGTCCAGCTTCATTACTTTTCCGTTTTCCAGCAATACATCATTGCTAAACAGTACCTTCGCCTCTTTCATTATAATACCCCCATATCATAAATATAACAAAAATAACTGACATGTTCTATTATACACAGTTTATTCCAATTTGGAAGTTTAATTTAACGCACCAATTTATGGAGTTCGTTATATTTCGACATAACTTCACAAATTGTGTAGTCAACAGCCATATATTTTAGTCAGTATTTTGTTTTTTGTGAATTAATTCGAATTATTTCTCACAATAAGATATATTTTTTCTTTATACTGCTCACTTGTTATTGCTGAGATGTTTAATTTTTCTTTATTTTGCTTGCCTGTTTTGATATAATATACTACGGTGAATGACTGCTTAAGCTTTACATAGGAATGAATAAAGGCTAATGATTTTATAATAACAGTAAAAGCTTTTATACAGCATTAGGACCATACTGTATAAATCTTCATAAGTCATGAAGATTTAAGAAAGGAATGGGTTGCTATGAATTACAGCAAAAAAGGAATTGAAAATAAATTATTGTATATAAAGTCAACATCCCGCCGCATGTTGTCAAAGATGCGTATAGCCCTCTTCCATCTCTTTGTGGTCAGTATAGTAGGCATCGCAATCATTGGTTCATATGCGGTATACGGCTTCGTTCACGGACTTATTGACAGTGCTCCGGATATTTCACAGATTGATGTTATTCCTCAGGGCTATACAACTAAAGTTCGGGACAGGGAAGGCAATATTATCGAATATCTTGTGGGTGCCAACTCCAACAGGGAATATGTATATCTTAAGGATCTGCCCGATTATATAAAGTATTGCTTTATAAGTATCGAGGATGAGCGTTTTTATGAGCACAGCGGAATAGACATCCGTGGTATTTTCAGAGCAGGCTTTGTCGGAATTACATCCGGTGATTTCTCACAGGGAGCCAGTACGATAACACAGCAGCTGCTTAAAGCACAAATTTTCAACGGCGGTATGGAAGCCAACTTCATCGACAGGCTGGAGCGTAAAATTCAGGAGCAGTATCTTGCAATCCAGCTGGAGAGCAAGCTTGATAAGGACACAATTTTGGAGTATTACCTGAATACTATAAATCTGGGTTCAGGAAGCCTGGGGATCCAAACCGCAGCCAAAAAATATTTTAACAAAAACGCCAAAGATCTTACCCTGTCGGAAGCTGCCACTATAGCGGCAATAGCCCAGCTGCCTGTATATCTTAACCCGATAAACTACCCTGAGCGCAACAAAGTCCGCCGGGATGAGATTTTATCGGAGATGCTTGAGCAGGGCTATTGTACTCAGGAAGAATATGATGCCGCTATGGCTGATGATGTATACACCCGCATACAAACTATAAATTCCCAGCAGAATACGTCAAGATATTATACCTATTTCGTGGATGAATTAATCGAGCAGGTTATTGATGACCTTCAAAAAGAACTGGGCTATACAGAAGCTCAGGCAACAAACCTTCTTTACAGCGGAGGACTGGAAATATATTCTACCCAGGACCCGGTAATACAGGCTATTTGTGACGAGGTATATTCAGACGAATCATATTTCCCGAAAATGGGAGTATCTTACTGGGAGCTAACCTATGCACTGTCTATTCAAAAGGCGGACGGTTCCACAGTACACTATCATAATGATGATCTACTTAAATTCTATAAAGATTACGATGACCCTGATAAGCTTTATCTAGATCAGGATGGCAGCAAGTTTTCATTGCTCTTTTTGGATAAAGAGGATATGCAAAAAAAGATAGATGCCTTCCGCGAGGCTATGCTGGAGCCGGGCGACAAGGTACTGGCAGAAAAGGCTGATATGATATTGCAGCCCCAGAGTTCATTTGTTGTCATGGATCAGCATACAGGAGAGGTTGTGGCTATAGTAGGCGGTCGAGGAGAGAAAAGAGGAAACCGTGTCCTTAACAGAGCTACCAACACCCAGCGCCAGCCAGGTTCAACCTTCAAGGTTTTGTCCACCTACCTGCCTGCCCTGGATACAGCCGGCTTTACACTGGCAAGTGTCAAGGACGACTCCGGTCCCTACTACTATCCCGGTACCAACAAGGAAGTCCGCAACTGGACCTCCACACAAAAATACAATGGTCTGACAACCTTGCGGCAAGCCATCTATGACTCTATGAATATAGTTACTGTAAAAACTCTGGTGGATGTCACCCCCCAGCTGGGCTATGACTATCTGCTAAAGCTGGGATTTACTACTCTTATTGAATCCCAGAAGCTTGAAGACGGTCGTGTTGTATCAGATATAAATCTGCCTATGGCCTTGGGTGGTTTGACAAAGGGTGTATCCAATCTGGAATTGACAGCGGCATATGCAGCCATTGCTAACGGCGGTATTTATACAAGGCCTATCTTCTATACCAAAATTCTTGACAGAAACGGAAATGTACTGATAGAAAACAAACCAAAAAGAGAGCAGGTTATGAAGGCTTCTACAGCATGGCTTCTGACCAATGCAATGCAGGATGTTGTCAAAAAGGGTACCGGAACCAACTTAAAGTTTACCGCTATTGATATGCCTGTAGCCGGTAAAACCGGTTCCACATCTGATTATAACGATTTGTGGTTCAGCGGTTACACCCCTTATTATACCGCAACAATTTGGTCAGGATTTGACAATAACCGCAGCCAGACGGATAAAACCTATCCCCGTAAGATATGGAAAACCATAATGGAGCAGATTCATATAAGAAAGAATCTTGAAAAGAAGGAATTTACAATGCCTGACTCTATCGTAACCGCCAAAATATGTACAAAGTCAGGCAAGCTGGCGGTCAGTGGCTTCTGCGATTCGAAATCCGTCGGCAATACAACCCGGGTCGAATATTTCGCCAAAGGAACAGAACCGACCGACTACTGTGATGTTCATGTTAAGGCGAAAATATGCACCGACTCAAATGCAAAGGCTACAGATAACTGTCCTGCCTCCTCAATTAAGGAAGAGGTATTCCTGATAAAGGATGAAAAGGCCATAACGGCAGACACTCCTTATCTGCTGCCGAAGATAAGCTGCCCTATCCACAAGACCAAGGTAATATATGAGGATGAACCCTCCTTCCCGGACACAATCTATCCTGAATCCTTCAACAATATGATAGAGCATGAGGACATACCTGAGGAGGACGATTTCCATTAGCTGATTAGAAGCAGCATTAACAAATCGTGACATGCAAAAAAGTCAATCAAAGATAATTTTAAAAGCTCCCTGTCTGACAGCATTCAACATGGCCATCAGACAGGGAGCTTCGTTTATTGTGCTTATCTTAAGATTTCATCTTGGAATCAAAAAACCATGATGCAATATAGCTGAATATCAGTGCAGCCGATATGCCGACAGCCGAGGAAGTGAAGCCTCCTTTAAATATTCCCAGAAAGCCTTCCTTGTCAACCGCCTCCTTAACACCCTTAAAAAGCATGTTTCCAAATCCGGTTAACGGTACTCCTGCTCCTGCACCTGCCCATTTGGCAAAGGGTTCATATACCCCTATGGCCCCCAGAATGGCGCCGGTTACCACCAGGATTACCATTACCCTTCCCGGCATCAGCTTCGTGGTATCCAGTAAAATCTGAACCACTGCACATATTGCACCACCGACCAAAAAAGCCTTCAGATAATCCATAAAACCAGACCTCTCTTTATTATTTAATTTTCTAGGCTGTTATTATTTAAGCAACACTAATAATCCATGTTTTTTGTGCTTTAATAGCTTCTGGCTGTATCAAGCCTGCAAAGCCACTTCATTATTTTTCCAATCAAAGATCTGTCATATGCTGACAGGCGTCAAGCCGGCCCAACTATACGGCTTCGACCACAACTGCATGGGCTATACCTGGAACAGTTTTTCCTTCATTAAAGCTCACTTGTGAAAGCAGAGCACCGGTCGGTACAAATAATACCCGTTTCCATGCCCCCTCCCTTAACTGCTTCATTACATAAGCCGTAAAGGTAATTGCAGAACAGCCACATCCGCTGCCACCGGCGTGGGTATCCTGCTTGTCCTTGTCAAATATCTCGATACCGCAATCCATATGATTATTGCTTATATCAATATTCTTTTCCTTTAGCAAATCGATCAGGATCTTTTTGCCCACATAGCCCAAATCACCGGTTATGATCCTGTCATAATAGTCAGGGCTAACATTCATATCCTCAAGATTGGCACTGATTGTTTCAAAGGCAGCAGGCGCCATGCAAGCCCCCATATTCATAGAGTCCTTTAGGCCATAATCTACTATCCGGCCAACAGTCACCCCCTTGACTACAATTGCCTTCTCTCCGGGATTTGGCTTATGCAGGTCCGGGTTGACTATTATCACGGCCCCGCTGCCCGTGACAGTCCAAGTAGCCGAAAATGGCCTTTGGTTACCATAATCCAGCGGGAATCTGAATTGCTTTTCCGCTCCTGCAAAATGGCTTGATGTTATTGCCATTACCCTGTCGGCGAAGCCACCGTCAACAAGTATTGATGCCAAAAGCATGGCCTCTCCCATAGTGGAACAGGCTCCGTATATTCCCAATGTAGGTATATTTAAATCTGCCACACCAAAGGAGGTAGCTATCAGCTGGCCCAGCAGGTCTCCTCCGATTAGGTAACGGATATCGCTGTTTTTCAATCCGGCCTTTTCCAGCACCTTAGTGGCAGCTTCCTTCATAAGCTCGCTTTCAGCTTCCTCCCAGGTTTTTTTTCCCACCATGGGATCCTCCTGTACAGTATCAAATAAATGTCCCAGCGGGCCCTCACCTTCCTTTTTTCCGGCAATTGAGGAGCCAGCCAATATCATTGGCGGATTAGCAAAAACTATGCTTTGCTTGCCTACCATTTTTGTACTATTTTGTTCTGCCATATTAATAACCTTGCCTTTCTTCATAAGTTTTTAGTTATCGTAAGGCATAAACAGCTCTCACCAGCTATATTACTTTAAGCAGCTTTAATATATAATATATCAGCCCTAAAACCCACGAAGAGAAAATACCGTAAAGAATGACAGGACCTGCAATGGTGAAAATCTTGCAGCCTATTCCAAATACCTGGCCTTCCTTCTTATATTCAACTGCGGGAGCCGCCACCGAATTGGCAAAGCCGGTTATCGGAACTAGTGTCCCTGCTCCTCCAAATTTGGCCAGCTTTGGATATATTCCCAGTCCTGTCAGTAAAACTGATAAAAATACCAGGGTTATTGAATTATAAGCCTTTGCCGCCTCCTCACCGGCTCCCAGATACTGATAATAGGAAATAAAAAATTGACCAATCGTACATATAATTCCTCCCACAATGAAGGCCTGGATTGTATCTTTAACGATACTGTTCTTTGGTGTATTCTCCTCCACATATTTTTTATAATTCTCATTTCTTTTTCTTAGATCCTGCTCATGAACAATACTGGATACCGGAATTTTCTTTTGATTGCCCATAACTCCCTCCATTTTCTCCTGCTATATTGCTGCCGGGTATTCAACCGTCATGCGGACCAGGGTTCCGTCATATTCGGTCTTTTGTCCTCCGGAAGCAAGACTGATGCATATTACAGCTATTATGGCTGAAACTACAACAAAAGCAAGAATTATCAAAATTTTTCTCTTTAACGTCATAGCTTACACCCTTTCTGATTACGTCATGCCAAGTGTTTAAGGCATGCTTTTTTTACCATACAGGAAAATCCGGTGTGAAGGAAAAACCGGGAAACTCCTATACGATAAAAAGCATCAGATAGTTTCTGATGCCTTCTTTTACTAAATTTTCTATATAATATTATGTGAAAAGCAATTTCATCTATACTGGAAATATTTTCTTAAGAAATTTACCGGTCTATTCACGCCCCCAATCTCTCTCTCATTATTTTCAGTATCCTTTTTTCCATTCTTGATACCTGAACCTGGGAAATACCCAACTCCTTTGCAATATCGGTCTGTGTTCTATCTTTAAAGTATCTAAGCTTGATTATTTCCTGCTCCTTTTCATCAAGTGAAGCAATTATTTCCTTCAATGCAAGCCTATCTACTATATTTTCGCTTTCATCCTTTGTTTCTGTCAGCTTATCAATAAGGTATATGGGACTGCCGTCCCCCTGATGAATTGTCTTATATAATGATTCCACTTCCGCTCCTGTTTCAAGAGCCATCAGTATATCTTCCTTTTCTACTCTCAGTTCATCTACAAGCTCATCTATTGTAGGATCCCTGCCATAAAGATTTGAATACTTTTCCCTTAAGCCCTTGATTTTTACTGCGATTTCCTTGAGGGATCTGCTTACCTTAAGCATTCCGTCATCCCTGAGGAATCTTTTTATTTCACCTGTTATCATTGGTACAGCATAGGTGGAGAACTTAACATCATAGGACACATCAAATTTATCAATTGCCTTAATTAGTCCTATGCTGCCGATCTGGAATAAATCCTCCATTTCATGACCTCTGCCTGCAAATCTTCTTACAATACTCCATACCAGACCTATATTTTCTGTTACTATCTGATTTCTGGCTTCCTTATCACCCTCCTTAGAACGTTTTATCAGCTCAATAGTATCCACACAAAGCCTCGCTCCTTCCTTGATTGTATGTACCTGTGTCTACCTGCTCCTGGATCTGCCTATTTTCTTTTTCATAATTACCGTTGTTCCCTTGCCGACTTGCGATTTAACCTCAAGGCTGTCCATAAAAGCCTCCATAAATGAAAATCCCATACCCGACCTTTCCAGCTCCGGCCGGCTTGTATACAAAGGCTCCATTGCCTTTGCTATATTTTCTATACCCACTCCTTCATCAATAACCTCCACCATTATTTCACCGTTCTCCAGTATGCAATGCATTCTGATTTTGCCCGGCTTGTCACAGTAACCATGTATAATTGAATTTGTTACGGCTTCAGAAACCGCTGTTTTGATATCGGCAAGCTCCTCAATGGTAGGATCCAGCTGGGCCGCAAAGGCTGCAACAACAGTCCTGGCAAAGCTTTCATTCTGTGATTTGCTGTCAAATTCCAAAAGCATTTCATTTCTGTCACTCATATTTCTTATTTATCCCCTTTCTTATTACCAGATTAGCTTTATATTCTTTTACCGATTGTAAAATTTTAATACAGGCTTATCTTTGCATGGCTTTCAGTGCAGCCTCTACATTATCATATTTTTTAATAATTTTATATAAACCTGATATCTTTAAAATCCTGTCAACAGCCATGTTTACACCTGCTACGGCAATCTTTCCACCTATAAAAATAACCTTGCGATACCTTCCCATAATTACGCCGATACCTGCACTGTCCATAAAGCTTGTGGCTGTAAAGTCAAATATTATATGCTTTATATTTTTGCGATCTATCAGCTTATCGGCTTCCTCCCTTATTCTGACGGCATTATGATGGTCAAGCTCTCCATTAAGCCTGATTATCAGGCATCTTTGATATACCTCGTATACAACATCCTCCTCCCCGGTATATTTATTCTTGTTATTTCCTGTGCTACCTTGCATCATTGTGCCTCCTCCAATAAATTTGATATTGTTGAATCTTTCTGCTACAAAAAGAAAGACGCGAATGAAGACGGCTAACTTAAGCCATTTATCATTCACGTCTCTTAGTTTTTTTATCATAGGTATTTTAAAAGAAATATTTATCTATTGCTGCTGAACCTGAGAGAGATACCTTGCAGCATCAGAAGTTCTGGATGAGCCAGGGAAATCGGTCACTACAATACTGTAGTAAACGGCTGCATTTTCTTTGTCATCCATACGGTGATAGGCTCTTGCAAGGAAATAAACAGCATCCACATCGGTCGGATCATATTCCATCGCTTTCTTTAGATCAACTACAGCCTCGTTATATCTGCCGTCGCTGTAGTAAGAATAACCACTCTTGTAATACTGTCTGGCGGCCTTGGGATATGTTGCCTCCTTCAGCTGTGTAAGCAGCTTTACCGCCCCCTCCTTGTCCAGCTTGCTTTCATCTATCGAGCTGAGCATGTCCGCCAGCATGCCATAATCGCGATTTCTCTCTGACTTGGTCATTTCCGTCATATAGGCATTGGCTGCATTAAAGAGAGGTGTATAATAGATTGTTTTATCCTCCGGTATTACAATACTGTCAAGCTTGATGCGAAGCTGCTCATTCGTCTGCTCAAGCTCCTCTATTTCAGCTAAAAGGGATTTTACCTGCCTTTCCTTCTCCTCCAGCTGTGCAACGCTGTAGGATATATCAATATCCTGCTTATCATCAACCGTTTGATTCTTCTTGATTGTAGGAATTATAAGAACCGCAGTTACAGCTATGCCGATCAAAACCCCTAAGATAAGATTGACAAAGGCCATAATATTTGGCTTGTCCTCCTTATAGGAGCCAAGTGGCATAATAGAAGCGCGGGAGCCTGTATCGGTCTCATTAGACGCTTCCGCATCCTTGCCTGCCGCATTAGCTACCTCAAGCTCCTTTAAATACCTTAATGTTGTCGTATTGTTGACATCTATCCTGGCAGCCTTTTGCAGATACCTTCTGGCTCTTTCCTTCTCACCGCTTTTCATCAGCAGCAGAGCCAGAAGCTGATAGGCCCTTATGAAATTTGGATTTAGAGTCACTACCTTTTTCAGCTGGATAATAGCCAAATCGTCACTGCCCTGCTTGGCATAATTGAGTGCGGTATTATATCTTTTTATTGCCTGGTTTAATGAATCCAGCTTTGTCAAATTCGACTGGACTCTGTTTATATATTCATTAGCCTCGTTATCAGCCGGCTGAAAATGCCTGCTGATAACCCACTCGCTAAGCGCTGCTACCGTCTCACCCATCTCGTAGTATACCAATCCCAGCAGATTCCTGGCATTAGTATTAAATTTGTTTAATTCAAGGCTTTTTCGCAAGGCAATAACGGCTCCGGACAAATCGCGGACCTTAGCCCGGGCCAAGCCGTTATTGTAATACAAATTGGAGGTTCTATATATCTTTTTATATATTTGCAAATCGGTTCCGCAGCGTTCACAGCGCTTTCTTTTATCCGATACGTTACTTTCGCAATTCGGGCATATCATAATACAACCGTGCCTTTCCTCACAGCTTGCAAACTGCTGCAATAATTAATTATTGCTATTAATCCTGTTTTCCTTTAGAAGCTCTTTTATTATATCAGTTACATCTATAAGGTCATTATTCGTAATAACATCTTCAGCCTGTTCAATTTCAAGACTGGGCTGGAACTTCTCTATTTCCTCATCAAAATTAATCATGGCATGCGCCCCCGTTTTTTATCATAAAAGCGATTGTATCCCTTTGATCAGATATTTATATTGAAAAATTTTAGTAAATTTAGCTTTCATATACAATAATACTATAAAAGCATGAAAAATCAAGTATTTCAATGAGAATTAAAAAAAATATCTTGTTTTTCCTGCCTGATTATCTGTTATAATTAAATTAGCTATACAGGCAGTCTTCGCTCCTGTATAGCCGGCTATATTATTTATGGATAGTAATTTTACAGGCAACATATAATATATTGAGTCTTATAGCCTGTCGCCTGCTGAGCTTTACAGAATTTCCGCACAAAAAAGCATGTGCAGGCGGGCTGCAGGCTCTGCAGAAAGGCTTGGTGTTTGTGATGTTAAAGGCACTTTTTCAATTGGTTGGTTTATTTTCCAGAAAAATAAGAGATGAACATATATCAGCCTTTTCAGCGCAGGCTGCCTTCTTTATAATTATATCTTTCTTCCCTTTTGTAATGCTTCTGTTAAGCATGATAAAATACACCCGCATAGAAGAAAGCGATATGCTGAAGCTTTTTACGCAAGTTTTCCCCACTGCTGTCAATCCTTTTATGGTAACAATAATTGACCAGATTTACCACACAAGAAACGCCGGCACCTTAATTCCCCTGACCGCAATAACCACACTTTGGTCGGCGGGAAAAGGCTTTCTGGCCATAATGAAGGGGCTTAATGCTGTCTATGACATTGAAGAAACCCGGCATTATCTGCAGCTGAGAATAATCTCGGCCTTTTATACTCTTGCTTTTGCAGTTACAATAATCTTGACCATGGGCCTGTTTGTGTTCGGCAACAGACTCTATGTCTGGATTATGCAAAAGCTGCCCTCCTTTTTGGATACAGCCCTGGTGATTATCAGCCTGAGAACCATTATTGGATTTCTTGTATTGATTCTTTTCTTCCTGGTTATTTATGTAGTTATACCCAACAGAAAGGCAAAGGTAATGAATGAGCTTCCCGGGGCAATGATATGCGCTGCCGGCTGGATGGGATTTTCTTATGCCTTTTCATATTATATTGACAACTTTTCCGATTATGCATCAATGTATGGAAGTTTGACGGCTATCGTTTTGTTTATGCTCTGGATGTATTTCTTAATGTATATTCTCTTTATTGGCGCTGAATTCAACCTTTTGTTCGATAACGAGGATTTCAGGCAAAAGGTAAAGCAGATTATTTTTAATTGCAGAAAATAGCATATTCTGATTTCTAGTCATATATAAATCCCAGTTCAATATCTTTATAGAAATAGGATATTATATCCTCATAATCCTTGCCGCTATCGGCCAGTGCCTTAACCCCGTTCTGACTCATACCCACACCATGGCCATAGCCGCCTCCGCTGAGGGTGATGTGGGTCAATCTTCCCTCCTCCGTTATCTTGTCAATGATGAAGAAAGCACTTGGCAGCACTTTCATATTAACAACCTCGCTGCCGTCAAGCCTTGTCAGAATGTCATACATGGGTGCCAAAAGCGCCCTTATATTATATTCCTTAATTGCCTTAATTGTTCTTTCGCTTCCTTCCAGTATCAGCTCGGTCACTATTCCGCTTTTATCCCTGGCGGCAACCCTTACATCCAGAATGTCACCAATTGTATCAATCGGCACGCTTTCAAATACAGCCTCCTCCCCGTTCTTTGCAGGCTTTGTCATGGTAAGTATCAGATTTGGATTGGCATTATACCTTGCTGCAAGAGTTTCATCAACAACCTTTTTGATATTTTCAACACTCATCGTTGTCTTCCACCTGTACCAGTTAAAGCTGCTGTCATATGTGATTAGGCTTTCGTCATTTATAAAGCTTCTAAAGCTTTCCTCCGAGGATAAATCCTTATACCTTTCTTTGACCAAATCCGCGCTTTCATCCACCAAAAGCTTCGCCTCAAGATAAGGAAAATCTATACCGGAACCCCAGACACTGGCAGAGGTCGCCGTATGGCCACAGGAGGTGGAAAAGTAATATGCATTTATTACTTCTCCATCATGCATGATTACCTTGCCGTATGTATCCTTGACAGCAAGAATTGAGTCCTCATTCTCCGGCAGATTGTTATAAACCTGGAAGGCTGAGCTGTCATTTACATGGGCTCCATATCCGCTTAGACTGTTGGCTATAAGGTGCTTATAGGCATAGCTTCTTGCACATACAGCCTGCGCCTTTAAGGCTTCCTGTCCATAGCTGGTGGGCATCTCGCTGGGAATTACGGCATAAAGATACTCTTCAAGGGGCAGCTCATTCACCAGCAACAGGCCTGACTCTCCCCTTGAGATTTCTATAATACCCCTGTATTTTGGATTACCGCTCTTTCTTTCCACACTCAATAGCTGTATTTTTACATCATCCGAAAGTCCTTTTACGGTAATTCTTTCTCCCGACAGCCACTCATCAGTCTTCCTGATTGTAACCACATCACCGGCCCTGAATATTTGATTGCCCTCATCGCTGCTTACGGCAAAGTCACCTGTTGCGGTTAATTCAACCTTATCATGATAAATGCTCTTGTAATCCGTAGTCTGTATCAGCACTCTGATATTTTCTGCCTTTATGCTTTCAGTGATCAGGGCGGCGCTTATCTTTCCCTGGGATACAATAAAGTTGGTGTTCTCATAGCCTACAAGGATGCTGCTGGTGGGCTCCACGGAAAGAGTACCATACAGCTTATATATTTTCATGTGCTTATCTACAGGTACCTCGCCATAGCCTTCCAACTCTATAAAACTATCCGTAGCCCTTAGTACCTTGCCCCGAATCATGTCCGGCTTAACACTTATCTGGGTTATTTTCTGATTTTTTATTGTAAGGTCACCTATTACCTTTTCTATTTTGTTTGACAGCTTTAGCCGGGCCTGAAAGCTTTTGTGAAGCCCGTTTACGAAGGTATCCACCAGAGTCCCTTCACCCTTCTTGATCCAGACATTGTATAATACTATCTCATCATCAGACAGACCCTTGATATAAATTATTTCATTATCGCAGGCCAATACCTTTATTGCCTTGTCCATAAAGTCATCAAAAAAATTCTCACCAATTGCTGTTGTGTAGTTTTTACCGGCATTCTGGCCGTCTGATGCATCCTCCGTATCGGCATCAGCAAAATAATCCATATAGTTTTGGGCGTCCCGGTAATAATATTTACCGGAATCAGTTACCATCCTGTCGCGGCCGTCCTCGCTCAACTCCCTTCCCAGTACAAGAAGGCTCATATCGGTGGGCCCACCCTCTCCCTCCGGCAGACAGTCACACAGTGCCTCATAAAGCTGCAGGAAATCCTCCGGCCGCATATGCTTATCTGCTTTAGCAAAATCAAAGTTTAGCTCCTCATATGCCGCCTGGAAGGAGGGATTTTTAATTATCAGCTTATCCACCAGCTCCTTGCAGACACTATAGCTTAATGCTTCCTTGGGGTCTACTGTTACTTCCTTTTCAATCAGGCCCATATTATAGACCGCATTTACATAGCTGTCATACCAGCCCGACATGGCCGGGTCGGAATAGACAATCCCAAAGCTTAAGGCCTCCCTTTGTTCTTTATTATACTCAAGGTAAGAGAGCATACGAAATGCCTGAGCCCTGCTTATGACAGCCTCTTTTTGCCCATCCTGCTCGTCCCTGCCGGTATCCGATTTCATTTTCATGATAACATTTACCGTAAATACTACGATTATAATTCCCAGGCATATTCCTATTAATATAAGTTTTCTTTTTAATTCCATCCTTATCCTCATTTCCATACCGTTTTAATTTTTCGGCTTTTCATGTCTATATATCCTATGCTAATATATTAATCAATCTTCTGTAATATTCGTACAAGTTCTGTTATTTATTTTATATAATAATTTATCGGCGGAAGGCCTACAGCTGGCCCTGGCCAGCTCTATATAAAAAAGCCGGAAGAATTATAACACAAAGCTTTTATCCTGTGTATTAATTCTCCGGCTTGTGATGCAGAACACAACCAAATGGGCCAATGTCCCTTTTTATTCGCTTTTCTTGCCTGTAAATGTTGTTACCGATTCAATAATTGCGTCAACCCTTCTCTTATCGGCAAAAAAGGTTAATCCGTCAGGCTTTTTGATAATATTGAAGCTATCATTGTAAGGATAGAAATCAACCGAATAAGTTCCTTCTCCATCACCAAAGAGATGGAAGCTCATGCTTAAAACCGGTTCTACTCCTTCCAGACTGATTTCCTCCTTGATTTCAGAATCATACTGGGCGGATATCATAACCTGATACATGGACTTGAAGGGCTTTTCCTCTACTTCCTTGCCATTAAAGTAATAGCTTGAAACAGTCTTTTCTTCACCTTTATCATCCTTTTCGGTACTGCGCTTTATCTCCATGTTATAGTTTTTTCCGCCTGTTACCACCTCTATTTTGTCCACCTCGGAAATGTTGGGCATCATCACATAAGCATCCAACAGACTGAAGGGATCTATATTAATCATTCTGTCAACACGGTTGTCATCCATGGTATGGACTGCCTTTGAGCCCTCCATTATAACATAGTAATTGCCGTCTTCATTCTTGTTTCCGATGAAGAGCTTATATTCATGGGGATCATAGTAGGTCTTTTCTGTAATCAGCTGATCTGTTTGCGGATCCTTCTCCGGCTTGTCAAGCTTTTCTGTGCGTGCTACTTTATAGCCTACCTGTACAACAACCTCGGGATCATCAAGACCATATTTGGCCAGATCCTCAGCCTTGTAATCTACACAGGACAGATAACTGATGCCGGCATAAAGGCCCTGCAGATCCTGCATTTTTGTCTCATCGGCCGAATATTCTTTGCCATACGGCTTAAGAACCTTCCATGAGCACAAGGTATTGCCTGCATTGCTGTAAATCTTCTCGTCAAATTTCTTCAGCTCGTATTCGGTCCCGTTTTTATAGCTAACCTTAATATAAGTAACATTGGCTGTTTCAATTTTAGGGGTTTCCTCAAGCTCTGTCATGTCGGTATTGTTATATCGCATAGCCAAGCCTAAATCCCTGCTCATCTGGTATACCTTACCGTCATCATTCACCATTCCGTAATAACCCTGGGAATGGATAACCTCAATACCAACCTTTATTGTCACGGTGCTGCCATCCTTAAGGTTAACCTCCAGTACAGCTTCGGGCTTTTCAAGCCCGAAATCGGCAAGATTATCAGGATTTTCTGCAACTATCCGGTCGGCCTTTATGCTTTTTATCGCATTAAGAATATTGTTTACATTGGTTTGCTTGATAGGCCTGTCGGGTTCGTTTTTGGATATCCAGACATCATCCTGCTTAACCAGTATGATATCGGCATCGTCCTTTACATAATGCATGGAGCTGATTTGCTCGGTATCTATTTCAATCACATCTATTTTCGGTGTTTCCTCCTGCTCCTGCTTTTTCTTTGCCCTGTCACTATACCAGAAGTAAACACCACACAATACAGCCAACGCTACAAGAAGGAGTCCCAGTGTGACTGCATTCTTCTTCTTCCTTTTTGACATTATTTTTTCCTCCTCCTCAGGCATATGACAGCTCCGGCAACAAAGATAATAATCGGTATACCAAGTGCTGTTATTACACCCCAGATAATACTATGGCTAGGAGACATATAAATAAAGGTTTCCCCATAGGTTTTGGCCGGTATTGACACTGTAGTGCTGGTGTCACCGATTAAATATCCTATTGTTCCTGCCAGTAAATCTTTGTTGGCATATGCTGATGTTTCCTTGGCAAACGTAAATTCAGATGAAAATACCACCAGGTTGGAGGTTACTCCCTTATATGAGTCGGTGGACAATATGCCCAGATGGAAGGGTCCATCTATATCTGTATCCTCCTTGGCCACCGTGCTGCTTTGCATATTTGTCTTGGAATATGCAGAATCAGAGGTGGACAACAAAGGAGAAACGGTTAATGTGCTTCTTTTGGTATCTGCAGTTACAAGACCTGATGAATAAGGCATATACACAGGCAAGGAGCTTTCAACAGCCTTTAATGTTATCTGATGGCTTTGAATTTTCGGAAGCAAATAGTTCGGATAATTGAACATCATCCTATTTCTGTCAGCTTCCAGAACCATACCATTTACCATTTCTATGCCGTAATATTCAAGTATGGACTTAACATTTGTCAGGTTGTAGGATTCAAAGTCAACGGTTATAACCATGTTCCCGCCTGCTGCCAGATAATCCTTTATCATCTTGGTTTCTTCTTCATTTAAGTCAGCTTTGGGAGCATTGAGATATAAGATATCACAGTCTTCCGGTATTTTTTCTACCGTCAGGAGGTCAATTGTCTGCATTGTCACATTCATCTTATCCAAAGCTTCACTGAAGGTCTCGGGAATTTCAGCCACCTGATGCCCCTGTACAACATATACATTCGGCAGCTCTTCATTGGTGACATAGAGGATGGCGGATGTTAGCTTTCCTTCCGCATCGGTTCCTGTTGTTCTATAGGTAATGTACTGATAATCGAATTCCTGGATAATCATATCCGAATAATCTACATATTTTGCCCTCTTATTGCTGTTGTTTACAACGATAAAGCTGTTCTGGGTGATTTCATCATCAACAAGATCCGACCCAAAGCCCGGATATAAAACCGGGTCCTTATAAACCAGTTCCACCTTGTTTGACAGCTTGTCAAACTGCTGGGCTATTTTTTCAAGCTCATCCATTTCACTGCCCTGCTGGACCATATAATAAATTGTTATATCATCCTTAAGCTCCTTAAGTATATCCTTTGTTGTTTGGGTAACCGAATATTTTGAGTTGGCTGTCAGGTCGAATTCTATATCCATCTTGGTAACTATAAGATTTATCACCAGTAATATTACAATTACCACAACGGACAATACAGATGCGTAAGCGCCGCTGCGGAATTTTCTTCCGGAAAAGGAAGCCTTGATTTTTCCAATAATATTCTTATTATTTGACATCTCTCATTCTCCTTTCCCTTATTCCTTAGCTCCATCTTTTCTTCTTAATAACCTGGACTGTCAGGAAATTAAACAAAATCGTGAAGCTGATATAGTAAATTATCGCTGAAAGATCAAACACACCGATAGTAAAGTTGTCATATCTTGTATTAACAGACAGCCAGGAAAATACCTTGCGCACGGAGCCGTCAAATAAGGTGGGATTTATAAAGTAAAATGTCAGAAGGATAGCCTCGCATATTACTCCCACGCCGATTGTAACGGTCAGGTTGTGCATCATTTTATACAGCATGATACAAATCAGAACCAAAATTACAGAAAAGACTATAACGGCTGTTTTATTGTCGGATGAGAACATGCCTGCTATTCCGTCCATCAATACCGTAAAGAGGAATACTACGAAGGATATAACCGCTGCCACCACCTGGCTGTCTGTCAGGGATGAGATGAAAAGCCCCATTGACAGATAAGCCGCTCCCAGCAGCAAAAATGCTCCTATACCGGCATAGGCGGAGGAAAGCTGAACATCACCATACCTTGACAAAATTAACGGATAGAAGCAGGTTATTGCCATAACCATTGAGAATATCGTAAATACTGCTAGGAATTTGCCGACAACAATTGCAGTTGCGGTAACCGGGGCAGTATAAAGCAGCTGATCGGTCTTTTGCTTGTTTTCCTCGGCCATCAGTCGCATTGTAAGTAGAGGTGTCAGCAGGATGAATATAAAGCTTATCGAAGCCAGGGTATATTCGAAATTTGCCAAATGATACATCAAATTATTAAAGAAATAATAAACTCCGATAATGAGCAGGAAAAATGCCATAAAAACATATCCTATCATTGAGTTAAAATAAGATCTAAGCTCTTTTTTATATATCGCCAGCATTGCTACTTACCTCCTTCTCTACGCTCTCTTGGACATCAGACTCTGCTTCCTGCACAGAGCTATTCTTTGAGCTTGATGTAACTTTAAGGAATATGTCCTCAAGACTCATGCGCAGCGATTGCATCTCAAGAATAGGAGTATTGGCCTTGACGAGAGCATAGAAGACCTCCTCCCGAATATCTTCATTTTCATTGCAATAAACAGTAAGCTCAACAACTCCGGGATTAACATATGCATGCCTTACTATCTTATTTATGCGGCTTACACCCTTCAGGGCTTCAAAAATATCCTTCTTATCACCCTTTACGGACAGACGCAGGCCTCCCGTTGCTCCCAGACGCGCGCTCAGGTTTTCAGGCTTGTCGCTGATTACCAGCTTTCCTTTATCAATAATCATTACCGTATCACAGACGGCGCTAACCTCCTGCATAATATGGGAGCTTAAAATAACCGTATGGTTCTTGCTTAAATCCTTGATAAGCTCTCTCATTTCAATAATCTGCTTAGGATCAAGGCCCACAGTCGGCTCGTCCAGTATAATTAATTCCGGATAGCCCATTATCGCCTGGGCAAGACCGACTCTTTGTTTATAACCCTTTGACAGATGCTTTATTAGCCTGTTCGCCATGGGAGTAACCTTTGTGGCCTCCATAATATCCTCTATCATCTGTTTTCTTTTTTTCTTTTCAACCTTCTTCAGATCCGCAACAAAGTACAGGTATTCTTTGACGGTCATGTCCGGATAGAGTGGCGGAAACTCGGGCAGATAACCTATCATTTTTTTAACTTCCTCAGGCTCATCAAAAATATCAATTCCGTTAATTTTTACCGAACCCTCAGTAGCTGAGATATATCCTGTGATTATATTCATTGTGGTACTCTTGCCGGCACCGTTGGGCCCCAGAAAACCCAGAATTTGACCCTTGTCCACGGTAAACGAAAGATTATCAACAGCAAGATGGTCACCGTAACGCTTTGATAAATTTTTTACCTCAACCAAACTTTCTTCCTCCTATTCTTTTATAATGAAGATAAAACCTAAACATTATCGATATCAGATAGAATTAATAATAATGATACAATAAGATTACGAAAATTTTGTGAACAACTGCTGATAAATTTGTATAAGCATAGCTCTGAAGCATCCATTTTACATAAGTCATAATAGGCTTCAGAATAATGTATTGTACAGAAAAACAAGCGGGCTGCCATAACAACCCACTTGACATGATAACACATAATCCGTTGTTCTACAAGATTAACATATATTCCTTAATCCATAATATCGCTCATTGTATAAAGGCCGGCACTCTTGCCGGGCAGGTACTTGGCAGCCTGGATTGCTCCCTTGGCAAATATGGCTTTTGAATAAGCGGTATGCTTTATTTCTATAACCTCATCCGTACCTGCAAATATTATCTCATGCTCTCCTACTATTGTGCCGCCTCTGACAGCAAAGATACCAATTTCCGATTTGCTTCTTTGTGCCCGCTCGCTGGAACGGTCAAATTTATATGTGTATCTGTTGTCCAGGCTTTCGTTAATAACATCGGCCAGCGCCAGAGCCGTGCCGGACGGAGCATCAAGCTTTTTGTTATGATGCTTTTCAACAATCTCGATATCAAAGCCTGCATCCGCAAGAACCGGTGCGGCAGCCCGCAAAAGCTTTGATATCAGATTTATTCCCAAAGACATATTGGCTGATCTTAAGATGGGTATCCTTTGGGATGCTTCACTAATCAGCTTCAGCTGCTCCTGGCTATAGCCTGTGGTGCAAAGAACGCAGCCGATTCTATTTTTAACAGCAAATTTAAGCATATCCTCCAAAGCGGCCGGCGAACTGAAATCAATAATTACATCCGCATCTACATTGCATTTTGAAAAATTCTGAAATACGGGATAGGTATTGATTATATTCTGTTTTATGTCGATTCCGGCAACTATAACCGCTTTTTCATCCTCTTTAAGAATATCGGTGATTACCTGCCCCATCTTGCCATTGCATCCGGCCAGAATGATTCGTGTCATATCTTTATCCTGCCTTTCATTATCCAATAGTATAAGCTGATATTAGTAATATCTTATTCTGCAACTTTAATACCAACTGCCTTCATTTCGCTAATCAGACGCTGTACATTGGCAGGCTCCATCTCGGTAAGAGGCATCCGCAAATGTCCTGGGTTAAAGCCCATCAGCTGTATAGCCTTCTTGACCGGTATAGGATTAACCTCACAAAACAGAGCCTTGATTAAGGGGAAATACTTAAGCTGAAGCTTGAGGCTGCCTGCTACATCGCCCTCCAGATACTTGTATACCATATCATGTGTCGGTCCCGGAGCAATATTGGACAATACTGAGATTACTCCCTTACCTCCCAGTGACATAATTGGAACTATCATATCATCATTGCCGGAGTACAAATCAAGCTCGCCATTTGTAAGCTGCATCATTTCAGCCACCTGCACGATATCCCCGCTGGCTTCCTTTACACCGACTATGTTATCCACATTTTTAAAAAGGTTTGCCATAGTCCGTGGTTGAATATTGCAGCCGGTCCTGCCGGGGATATTGTAAAGAATTAGCGGTATATCAACGGATTTTGCTACAGCGGTAAAATGCTCCTCCAGCCCCTTTTGTGTGGCCTTATTATAATAGGGTGATACTACCAGCAAAGCGTCAGCCCCGTATTTTTCAGCCTCCTGCGACAAATAGATAGCCGTTTCCGTGCAATTGGAGCCTGTACCGGCCACAACAGGTACTCTTTTAGCCACCTTATCCACAGTATATCGGATGCATTCCAGATGCTCCTCATGGGTAAGGGTGGATGCTTCACCGGTGGTACCGCAAACAATGATTGCGTCGGTTCCCTCCGCAATCTGGTACTCGATTAAATTGCCAAGCTCCTCATAATTGACCTGGTTATCCTCTGTAAAGGGTGTAATTATAGCAACGCCTGCTCCTGTAAAAACTGCCATGTTATCTTCCTCCTGCTTCTTAAATTAATTTCTGAAATGTTAATGACTATTATTCCGCTATTATTCTAAGCCTTTGTTGCAATCTGAAACCAGAGTATCTGTAAAATCATGCCGGGGTAAATCAAATGAACTACTGCTAAGAGGGGGAGTATAGAAACAGAGCCTGCGATAAGCTTCTTCCTTCTTCATTACACAGATGACTTGCGGCGATAACTATGTAGAAATTTCTGTGTTGCTTATTATATAGTTGTTTTGTATAAATGCATAAGCAATACCGGCATATTTTATGCAATACGCGCATACGGCCGGGAAGGCTTTATATTTAGATCTTAATAAAAAAAGTCGACGTAAAGAGTCGACACCAAAGAATAAACCAGGAGAACATGATTACGCTGATCATGCTCCAATGTAGTAATATTCTTTAGGCAGCTCTCCATCAAAATACTTTGATGACAGTTGCATGGCTCTTAACCATACACCCAGCAGCAATAAATCAGGGTCTATTGCCACTTCGGCACCATTTCCTTTCACTGCATTCGTCTACCCCCTGAGATATCCTGCAGCTACTAATAAATAGTGCTCCTCTACCATAAGCAATATATTCAGTTTTAGCTTATTTGTATTCTAATATTAACATTGATGCTATATACTGTCAATATATTTTTATTTTATAATAGGAATATTGAATTTTATTATATAGAAATATTGAATTTTTTGTCACGGAGGATTTGAATATAATATCAATATCGTATACCCGGTCCTGAAATATATAAGTAAATATATAATTTGACTGATCAAAGCAATTAAGCACTGCATAAGGCAGATGACGCTTATACAGTGCTTAGACATTCAATTTTATATTAACAAACCGCCATACCGTTATGATTCATCCAAATATTCCAGCTTGCTTACACTAACCTCATAAGCAATCCTTTTTTCGAACTCATTTTCATTGATTTTCTTCTGATATTCCCTGCTTTGGATACGGCCCCACAGCTGTACATGGCCGCCTACACTGAAAGTCTCGGCATATCTGGCATTACGTCCCCAGCATATGCATGGGATATAGTCCGATTTGCCATAAGGCCGGTTAACTGCCAGCAGCACATCCGCTATCTCTCGTCCCAGCGGAGTTTTACGATAGACCGGCGGCTTGCATACATAGCCATCCAGGAAAATATAGTTCGGCTTGAAGTTCTCAGAGATTGCATCAACAATTCTGATGTCCCTGGCAAATACCGACAGTACCAGCTTATTCTTGTTTTCCTCATGACGATTATACGATCTGAACTGTCCAATAACCTCTACCAGCTTGCCCTTGTAATCCTTTTTTACGTCAATCAGTCTCTCGGAGACCATAACCGGTATTATATCATTTGCATTGCTTAACCGGCTTACAATCACATCCATCATATAAAATCCTTCTCCGAATACCTCATGACTAAAACTAAACTCTGTTGCAATTTCTCCTGCAATACTTACTTGATTGTTATCAAACACTTTATCGGCCATATCGTACCTCTCCCTTCCTTCCAGGCGTATAACACCTATTAGCTTTTAATGTAGGGTAAATTTCTCTGTTCCGCTTAACAAGCGTGACTTATCGGAGCCATCACCGGACAGATGCCACCGTAAGCCTGTATTTTTCTTGAGCCAAACCTTGTTGCAGTTAAGTGCGGTAATAAAAACAGCAAAAATTCACCTATGATAAAAATATATGATATTTTTCCATATTTTAGAAGTACTAAATGCAATTAATATTATAATTTCCTTAAATTTGTAAGTTTATACAAAAACAGTCGGGATTTTTATGAATTTTTTCTAAAGAATAATTGTTTTTAATAAAAGGGTATGCTACAATAATAAAGCTTTTTTCAAAGCATGTTTTTTCCGATATGCTATAAATTTCAACAGTAAAACTCTTAAGTTTTTCTATTTTAATTGTCAAAAATAGAATTAGTTTACAGCCCATATGTATGAGCTGATATAGAAAGGCTTGGTTAGTATATGAAGCGAGAGGATGTAAGAAATATAGCCATTATTGCCCACGTTGATCATGGAAAAACCACGCTGGTGGATGAGCTTCTGAAGCAAAGTGGCGTATTTCGCTCCAACCAAAAGATTGTAGAAAGAGTCATGGATTCAAACGCTCTTGAGCGTGAACGTGGTATAACTATTTTATCTAAAAATACTGCTGTAAGCTACAATGGCATCAAAATAAATATAATAGACACTCCCGGTCACGCCGATTTTGGCGGTGAGGTTGAACGGGTACTGAAGATGGTCGATGGAGTAATTTTAGTGGTGGATGCTTTTGAAGGCCCTATGCCTCAGACCAAATTTGTACTGAAAAAGGCTTTGGAGCTGTCTCATCCGGTAATTGTGTGCATAAATAAAATTGACAGGCCGGAGGCCAGACCAGCCCAGGTGGTGGATGAGGTTCTGGAGCTTTTGCTGGAGCTTGATGCCAGTGATGAGCAGCTGGACTGCCCCTTTGTTTTCGCATCGGCGAAAGGCGGTTATGCAAAGCTTTCACTGGAGGACGACTCCAGCGATATGACTCCCCTCTTTGATACAATAATTAATTACATTCCGGCTCCGGAGGGTGACCCTGATCGTGGCACACAGGTCCTGATCAGTACGATTGATTATAATGAATATGTCGGCAGAATCGGAATAGGTAAGGTGGATAACGGCACCATCAGGGTTAATCAGGATGTTGTTATTGTCAATGCCCATAATCCGGATACTTTTGACAGAGTAAAGATAAGCAAGCTTTATGAATTTGACGGACTTAAAAAGGTTGAGGTGGACCAGGCAACGGTTGGCTCAATTGTAGCCATATCCGGCATACCTGATATCCATATCGGGGATACGATATGCTCGGTGGATGCTCCATCCCCTATCCCCTTCCAGAAGATATCGGAGCCTACAATAGCCATGTATTTTAATGTAAATGACAGTCCCTTTGCAGGTACCGAGGGCAAATATGTTACCTCAAGACATCTGAGGGAACGGCTGTACAGAGAGCTTTATACAGATGTCAGCCTTCGGGTTGAGGATACCGACACTACTGAAAGCTTTAAGGTGTCCGGAAGAGGTGAGCTTCATCTTTCCATTCTGATAGAAACTATGAGGCGTGAAGGCTATGAGTTTTCGGTAAGTAAGCCCGAGGTAATATATAAATATGATGAAAACGGCAGAAAGCTTGAGCCTATGGAGCATGTGATAATAGATGTTCCGGATGAATATGCCGGTATGGTTATTGAAAAGCTGGGTCAAAGAAAAGGTGAACTGATTAATATGCACAACGGCGGCAATGGCCATACCCGGTTGGAATTTTCCATTCCCTCCAGAGGCCTGATCGGCTACAGAAGTGAATTTATGACCGATACCAAGGGAACAGGAATAATCAACACCATCTTTGACAAATACAGCCCATATAAGGGTGACATCCAGTACCGGAGAAGCGGAAGCCTGATCGCATACGAAACAGGTGAAAGCGTTACCTACGGGCTGTATAATGCTCAGGAGCGGGGAACCCTTTTTATCGGGCCAGGAGTAAAGGTCTACGCCGGCATGGTTGTGGGCCAGAACCCTAAAGCCGATGATATAGAAGTAAATGTATGCAAAAGAAAGCAGCTTACCAATACCAGAGCTGCAGGCGCAGATGATGCCCTCAAGCTGATACCGCCTAAGATCCTCAGTCTGGAGCAGGCTCTGGAATTTATCGAGACCGATGAATTGCTGGAGGTCACTCCAAAAAGCCTGCGCATCAGGAAGAAAATACTAGACAGTACCCTGCGTATGCGTGAGCGAAGAAACAGGCAAAACGGTTAGTAATGTGACAGGGCATAAAATAAAAGCAAAGAAGTCTGAAGGTCAACTCCAGGCTTCTTTGTATAATCTTATTGATTTGATTTATACTAATTATTCTTTTGCTTGCGGGATTATCCCTTAGGGAGTGCTTATTCAATAATACCCTTAATCTCCATAATTTTCTGATCAGGATATTTATAAATATCCTTTATGCTTTTTATACCGTATTTATTGACAATATCCTCAAAATAAGCCTTTATGGTCTCTTTTGCAATTATTTTATTATTGAATTTGTCACGGGATATTTTCATATTTGCCCTTTCATATGATGTCAAAGCCGATAAAGCCTTAAGCCCATACCAAGAAAAATAATCCAAAACCACATCAAGCAGTTCCTTTTCTTCGTAGCTTAAAAACTCATCGCTTCCCTCAAGTGTACGAATACCACATCTTCTCATTCCCTCATACAGCTTAAGGTAAGGCACATTTTCATTATTAATGCCGTATTCCTCTGCGAAGAGCTCCCTGTCAAACAGTGCCAATGAAAATGCCTGGGAATAATACAGCATATACTGAATATAACGGGCACAAACCTCAGCATCTCTTTTGTTCACCATATGATATGCTGCGGCATATATTTTGGAGGTCATAATCTTGGTCAGTACAGCTTTCTTACTTTTCCTGTAAGCCACCGGAGTAAGGCAATCCTTTTTCTTGCACAACAGGCTGTAATAATACTCGGGATCGTACAGGATAGTCTTTAGCTTGTTGGAATACTCCTTTGTCGGAATATCCCCTTCAATATAACGAATGATAGTCGTTTCCCCCCAACCAAGCAGTTTAGCCAATGGCTTTTTTCCAATTCGATAAGTATCAAGTATAAGCTTGATCTCATCTGCTGTTATGATTTCATCATAATCCAACCCAATCCTATTGCTTCTCATAATTGAATACTCCTTGGTTTTATCATTTATCTAATCTTTTGTATATTAATTTGTTATTTCTTTAACTATCTTACCATTTTTATCAAATTTTGTACATAATAATTTTGAATTTCTTAAGTATTTTATGATTACAAATTTTAGAACTTCCTGAATTCATTCAGATCCCGTGCTATTATTTTTATGCCTCTTATTAATGGCTCAAACATTCCTATTTTGTACATATTTACAATAACCATTCCGATTGGAATGGAAAAGAGCATGCCCAGCACACCATACAGCCTGTAACCGATATACATTGCCAGCAAGGTTAATAGCGGATGCATACCTATACTGTCACCAACCATCTTGGGCTGCAATACCTGTTTGACAACCTGACATATCAGATATATAACTACAAAGCCGATAGCTCTTAAATAATTGCCTGTGAACATATCAATTATTGCCCAGGGCCAAAGCACAGCACCTGTGCCAAAGACCGGAAGCACATCCAGAAGGGCAATTCCCAGGGCAATTAAAAAGGAATAATCGATCCTTAATATCTCAAAGCCGGCAAACATTATAACCAGCAATATCAGCATGATCTTGAACTGCGCCCTGAAATATCCTCCAAAGGCTCTGATAAAGTTGCCATACACCAGTCGCCAATAATTTACCACTGATTTTGGAACGGTTTTTTGCAGGCCCGCTAGCAGCTCCTCTCTGCAGGCTGCAAAAAAATAGGCGCTGAGTAAGGTTACAATAATCGCTAAAAAGCCATCTGCAAGATTATTCATAAAATTACCTGCATCGCTTACGGTTGGCATCGGCAAATTCTTCAAATAAGCCGACAATGATTCTCCCAGCCCTGCAATAGCCTTGTCAATTGAGCCTTTCAAACTGGCCGGAAGTGAAGCCGTCATTTTATTAAGATGGATACTGATTCTGCTTAACCTATCGATTACACTCTTTTCTATTTCAGGCCAGTCGCTTATCAGCCCCTTTGCTTCCCTTATTATCGCACTAATAATTAAAGCCCCTGCTCCAAAAATAAGGGCTATTACAAATATAATAATTATGGCCGAACTATGCTTGCGCAACAGCTTAACCTTCTTTTCCAGAAACCTCACCATCGGGTTTGCAATCATCGCTATCAGCCAACCAATAACAAAGGGGAAAAAGAAACCAAGAACTTTCGGAAGCAGCAGAAGCAGCAATAATATAGTTACAGCATATATGATAAAATTCGTTATAATCTTTAAATAGGTTATAAATTTTGAATTGTTATTCATATGCAACTCCTTTTGGCAGGTCAAAAAATCAAAAGCAATAAGCTCATTATCACCGCATGGCACCTTTGCTATGCACGAAAATCAAAGGAGCATAAAAACAAGTCTCTTTCGTATATTATAATATAAAAAAGGAAAATTTGGTATATTATTATTTATTATTTTATTTAATAAATAACTATTATGCATCTATACGAAAAAAGAGTTTCGAATGCGAAACTCCCATAGCTTACAAATATTAATATTTCTTGGGTGTCCATATGACCTATAACAATTCTATTAATTATGTCTCAGAAATGGTGATAAAAGCAGGGTGACAAAGAAAATCAACGCAGCTATGATTACTATGGTTGGTCCTGCAGCAAAGCCGGCATAAAAGGAAATAATCAGGCCGCAAATTCCTGAAAAGAGAGATATTATCAGCGAAAACAGATGATACTCACGAACATTTGAGGCCATATTTCTGCTGGCAGCAGCCGGCAAAATCAGCAGCGCGTTAATTAGCAAAATACCTATCCATCTGACTGATGACATTACAATTACAGCAATTAATGCACTGAATAAATCCTCCAGCAGCACAACCCGTATATTCTTGCTTTTCGCCAGGGTTTCATTAACACTGATGGCATTTAGCTTATTAAAGCAGATTAACCAAAAAAGCAAGGAACCGGCTAATATAATAAGCAGATAGCCTATCTCATCCCAGCTGATGCTTAATATGTCTCCAACCAAAAGAGCTGAATATTTTGCAAAATTTCCTCCCCTGGACAAAACAACCAGGCCAATAGCCATTGAAAGGGAGGCAAAGACCGAAATTACCGTATCTGAAGAAACGGTTTTTCTTCTTTTTATCCTGTTCAGCAGCAAGGCAAAAACTACTGCAAATATAAGCATTGAAAGATTAATATCGCTTATTCCGAGAATTGTCCCCAGGGCAACCCCGGTCAGGGCGCTGTGTCCCAAGGCATCTGAAAAGAAGGCCATTTTATTGTTTACTATCATAGTACCCAGAATGCCAAACATTGGAGATATTATGATTATGGCCAGTAATGCATTTTTCATAAAATTATATTCAGCCCATGAAAAGGGCAAAATGCTTTCTATTATCTTATACACGGTGTTCATTTTTATCCTCCTATATCCCACATTTATCCAAATACCATCTGAAATTCCTCACTTGACAGAACCTCCTGAGGAGTTCCTTCCTTTATAATAACCTTATCCAATAAAATCACATGATCAGCATATTTGCGGACAAAGTCAAAGTCGTGGGAAACAATGATCATTGCCAGATCATAATTACTCTTTAATTTTGCAATATTCTGATAAAACAGCTGCCGTCCGTTTCTGTCAATTCCAGATACAGGCTCGTCCAGCAACAGCAGATTAGGGACGGGTGTTACCGCTATACTCAGAAGCAGGCGCTGAAGCTCTCCTCCTGACAGATCACAGGCCTTCTTGTCAATAAGATCCTCGGCATCAAATATTGCCAACTGCTCCTTAACCCTTTGATAAATCTTTTTGCTTTTATACATAAAGGCAGGAGCATTGCTGATATAGGAGGCAAACAGATCGTATACACTCATGGGAGTATTTTTCCCTAAATTTATATACTGGGGGACATAGCCTATGCTCAGATTCTCTACCGTCCTGTTCCTAAGGTCGATAAACTCAATACTGCCCTCATGTTTTATTTCGCCTAATATAGCTTTAATCAATGTGGATTTGCCGGCTCCGTTTCTGCCTACCAGAGCGGTTATCTTTCCACAATGGATATGCAGACTTATATTGTCAATAATAAGCTGCCTGCCCTTTCTTACCGTTATATTATTTGCCTTAATACAATGAAGGCCGCATGCCGCTTCACTTGCTGCAGCAGCCTTAATCCTGGGTTTGATTTTATCCATTATCCCGAACACGATATCACCTTATCCTTGATTAAACAAAGCCGATTCCAGTACCTTTATATTCTTTTCCATAGCCTCAATATATGATTCCTTTGAACCGTCACCGGTTACTGCTGAATCGATTATATAAGCCCTGGCGGCTGTTTCCGCTTCTATTCTCTTTGCAATCGAGTCACTGTATTGCTCCTCGGTGAAGAGATAACTAATCTCATCATTATTTACATCATCAATAATAGCTGCTATTTCCTCAGCGCTGAGGCTGGTATCGTGATCCAGGGGGATCGAATAAGCTACAGGCATACCAATCCGCTTTGCGATGTAGGCAAATGCATCATGAAAAATAACCGCCTTGGCAGGATTTTTTCCTGCAGCAGCCAGGTATTTTTCCTTTATTTCCTCAAGCTGCAGATCAATCTCCTTTATCCTGCCTATATAGGCTTCTGCGTTTTCTGTAACCTTTTGCCTGATTTTTGTCAGATCCAAATTCTTATAAGCAACTGTTTCGGAGCTATTTGATTCAAGATAAGAAATCACAGCATCTCTGACATTTTCTATTTGCTTAATATAAAGTGCAGGGTCAAGCCATACATGAGAATTATCCTGATAAAGCTCTATACCCTTGCTGGCATCAATAATCGTCAGATCAGGATAGTTAGCTTCTATATCCTGCAGAAAAGCTTCCATACCACCGCCATTAATGACTAAAATATCGGCCTGTGATATATTTTTCATATCCTGGCTTGTGAGCTGATAATCATGCAGGCAGCCTGTATCCAGATCCGTCAGACTTTTAAGCTCAACCACATCCAGATTATCAAATAGATTTATACCAATTAGATAAACGGGATAAAAGGTGCTGACCATCTTTAGCTTTGCTTCTTCTTTGTCAGAAGAGCTATCCCTTGTAATTGCTATGATAACCGCTGCGGCAGCTGTTATAAACACCATCAGTAATAAAATAATTAAAAGCTTCCGTTTCATATATATTCTCCGTTTCTGTTATAGGTAGTGTCAAGTTAAACACCCCGTTTTTCTCTCAAAACCTTTATTTTTCTAGGATCATAAAATTTTATATATAAAA
>ENA-OWPA01000810-OWPA01000810.1-bioreactor-metagenome-genome-assembly--contig:-NODE-810-length-31031-cov-7.053014_pt1 | contig 31031 bp, 14 predicted proteins | sample MGYA00238139_ERZ651803 | MGnify/ENA primary metagenome ERZ651803 (study PRJEB26909, sample SAMN07631231) | bioreactor metagenome | isolation source: Switchgrass digestor | place: USA: Dartmouth... | reverse complement strand
GTTCCGGTGAATTTATACATTATATTGTGTTACACGTATATTTTATCATCTAAAGCGAGAATGTCAATATAATTAATCTATAAATGAGCAAAAGCGCTAACATATAATGTAAAATTAAAGGAGACACCTTGAAAATCCGATATTTTTGTTGCTTAACACAAAAGATAAAGGATTGAAGATGTCCCGATGAATATTATAACATGCACAGAGAGATTAAGGAAGTTCCTAATTGTACTGAGATTGACACTTTTACTAACAAAGCCGCAACTGGATAACCTGGCAAGCCTTATAGTATCTGCTATTCAGGGAGGCTTTGATGGTAAAATAAAAAATGTACCGGAACTAAGCATGCATAATATTCACCGGACTTCCATCGGGAAGTTCTTATCGAAATCACCATGGCCTACCGGCCTTGTGATGAATAGCTATCAACTATATGTGTTGGCGCAGATACGGTTACAAGCTCGTAATACCGGAATGCCGATTCATGTGATCCTGGATGATACCATTGCCGAAAAGACTAAGCCCTCGTCAAAGGCGAAGAGACCGACGGAAGGCTGTGGATATCACCATTCTCACTTGAAGAAGAAACGGGTTTACGGCCATCAGATCGTATGTGTGCTGCTGGAATGCGGGGGCTTGAGATTGCCTTACTACATGGAACTGTACGATAAAAGGAAACAAAGCAAAATCAGCATGGTCAAGAACATTATTCAGACATTACCCGATTTGCCGGGAAAAGTTTATGTTCTTGGCGATAGCTGGTACAGCGCCAATTCGGTCATCTATGCCGCTCGTGCCAGAGGGTTCAAGTATATCGGTGCATTAAAGGCTAACAGGGTTCTTTATACTGTCGGAGGGCCACGACTGGGACAAAAGGTTAAAAGCTACGTGAAAACCCTATCCTCAAAGGATGTCCGCCTGGTCACCGTGGGCAAGCAGAGGTACTGGGTACACCGCTTTAATGGTTTCATGAAGAAGATGCCCAAGGACGGTGTAATACTTTTAAGTTGGCCTGAAAACAAGCTGTTCGAGGAAGATGCTTTACATATTTTCTTCAGTCTTTGCAACATACCGGATGAAGAGATCTTGAGGATTTACACCGAAAGGTGGACCATTGAAATATTCTTTCGTGACAGTAAAATGCATCTTGAACTCGACCGATACCAGGTTCGTGGGAAACAAGCCATAGAACGTTTTCTGCTTGTCATGATGCTTGTTTATGCTTTCTGTGCCGGGGTATCCACCGATGGTAGCTGTACACTTGGCGATAGCCGCAGACTTGCACGTGATGAAATCAGACGTGATTTTGTCGCCTGGGTTCATGAGCAAGCCTGCCATGGTGTTTCGTTGTCAAGGGTCAATGAGGAACTGGGTTTAGCCTCATAAACAATTTTTGGATTTATTTTTGCTCATTTATAGTTATTTATAAATATACAAATTTTAATTTATCAGACAATATTAAAGACAATACATATTCTGCAACTAAATGTAAGAAAATCCCACACCTAGAAAAATGATTCTTGACAATTATGAATAATTATGCAATATATATAAATAAAAAAAAATTAAATTATTATTCAAAAAATGAAATTTAATTGGGTGTGGAGGGTATGTTTAAGAGTAGAAGTGTTATTATTAGCTGTATCCTGCCTATTTTAGCGATTCTTTGCGTTCTGGGGTTTGCAGTATGCAGGGATTCAAAAAGCCGACTGGTATTTACTGAATCCGGATATTTTCTGTTGACTCCAGATTCTAGCCTTTCTGATGAAGTAAACAAGCAAATCTATTTTGAAAAAGGAAGCAAATATAAGATAAAATACCCCAATAAGCTTGTTTTTAAGGATATAAAAAATGATAAGGTGGTAATTGATGCTAATTTATTTGCCCATTATAACGATGGGTCTATTGGCATACTTTCCAACGGAGTAATGATTGATTTTAACGAGATCGACAATCCTATTATAAATCATTATGGTCTTACCCAAACCTCCCTATTGCAGAATGCAGGAACTGGCTTTGTGATAGATAATCGAGGGGATTCCCTCTATTTCAAAGACTTCATTATTAAAATATCCGATACAAAATATCTGTTATGCTCAGAAAAAATAACAATCACCTTTTCCAACAATAACGTAAAAGAGTTTGAGGATTACGTTGAGCTCAATTATTATGATACAGGAATTATCCGAATTGTAACCCAGGAGGGTACCTGGCAGACGGTGGCGCTGAACTGCACAGCAAGACTGAGTAATAATGTTGTTATAAATCTTGCCAACAGAACTGTGCTTAATGAGGATGGCCAGGTAAGGCTTTCCCTTGAGCAAATGGTTATAGATTCCGATGATAACATTAAAATAATCCCTGACGAGATAAAGAACAAGATGGCAAGAGTGCCTGAATTTGATATTACAACAATCGATGGAACGGATGGCACTGCCGGCAGAAAAGGAGAAGACGGACTGGATGGTACCGATGGAGAAAAAGGAAGCGATGGTCAGAAGGGCAAGGACGGTATAGAAGGTGCAAATGGTGAAGCAGGAGAGCCCGGAGAGCCTGGTGAGCCCGGAGAGCCCGGAATTTCCGGCGAAAACGGTCAAGCCGGTTTGCCCGGACCGGATGGTCCCGCAGGCGCCGCCGGTGCAAACGGTGCTAAGGGTGCTGATGGCAATGATGATGGAGATAATGGCGGTGGTATAGAGCCGATAATCAGTATTCAGCTGCCTAAATTTGAGATTGCGGATTTCCAGGTGAAATCGAACTCTGTCAGCAGCACAATTATTGTTACGGATGAAGAGAACAGACTGGACAGCTTGAAGCCCTTTGAAATACAGATCCTGGAGAATCTGTCTGGCATTCAGGTGTACAGAGACTTTGTTGATTCCAGCAACAGATTTTTCAATATTGAATTTAACGGCTTATTACCCAATAAAGAGTACAGGCTTGTAATTATTGCCGATTACTATGTGGATAATGCCGTATATTCAAGAATATTTGTGAACAAGCTGTTTGTGACCGAGGGAATCGGGCTTACTATTGAAAAGTATTCGGCTACCGAAAGCTCGCTTGCAATTAAAGTAAAGAAGAAGGCAGATTCAGATATTGTAGCGGCAGACTTACAGCTGATAGACAGTGCAGGAAACCCTATTCGTACACAGATGGTGAATATCGCTAAAGCGGAGAATATAGACGGTGATATCATAGAATTCACAGGCCTTGAGAGCAACAAGGCATATATGGTTAAGGTTGTTGATATCAAGGTGGATTATGACACCAATTTGGTGACTCCTCCACAGATAGAGGAACTGGAGCTTTGGACACTGAAAAGGATGCCTGCATTGGGCCTGCCTGTTGTCATAACCAACAAGAGAAGTACAAGCTTTGATTTAATGCTTGAAAGTGTTGAGGATATTGATAATGCAATTATCAGATACAGGTATGAGATCTATGAGGTGGACTATGACCAAAACAACAGGCTGGTAAAGCAGTTCTACAGCACAAGCAATGATCTTATGCCATGCTATGTGGACGGAATTGAAATAAAAGGCGGTTACAATTATCGCGCCAGAATTGTGGCAGAATGCTATGACAATGAAAAGATGGTTACTGTAGCAAGCGCGTTTTCAGATGTATTCAGTATGGAGGGCTCAAGATATCCGACGGTTATATTTGAAAAAAATGAGGAAGAGTCCAAACATGACAAATTGTCTGGAATTATTAGGTTATTAACAAATGGCTCTGTTATTACCGTAAATGGAAATGAGCCCTTGATAATTCAATACCAAAGCTCGACAGGCAAAGTGTATTCCTATTCCGTTACGGAGCTGCCGCCGAAATTGAAGGATGAAAAGGGATCGGATTATTATGCTATTCCCTTCAGCAAGAACGGTTTAAAGGCCAACGATGATTATGTTATCAGTGTATATGGAACGGTTGACCTGAACGATGGAGCCGGACCAAGAAAGAACAGCCTGTTGGGGAATACAATAGTCAAAACAAGTAAACCGGCTGAATTTAAGGCCAACTTTTACCAGGACAGCAACCCCACCAGCGCCATATCCTTCCGCATAAATCTGACAGATATGGAAGCAGCGGGTTCCGCCAGCTATGAGGCCAGCACAATATACTACCTGGAGCTGAATATTTATAACGGTGATGAGTCTGCGGTACAAAACAGCAGACCGGTTGCCAGTCGTGTATTTTATGATGAAAATTATGAAGGAGGCACATACATACCCTATAACAGCACTATAGCCGCTAAGGTATATGGTGAAGGCAATACCATGCTGATAACGGAGGAAACACTTGGTATTAATCCTGCCAATGTAGCCTCAAAATATACCGTTGAAATCAAGCTGGTCCATGACTATACGGAATTCAGGAATGAGTTTGTTGTACATAATAATGTAAAAACATTTACCAAGCAGGCGACATTGCCCAATCTGGACCTCATAGATGTCAATGACGGACTGGTTGTAACACCAATTACCCGTGTGAATATAAACAAATACGTCAAGGATACAGAAAAGCTTGAGGAATACGAAAAGTATGATTCGGATATTATATTGGGATATGAGGTCAGAGCGGCATATTTTGACAACAGCACCGATTTGGTGGAAAGCTTTATTTATTATGTGTTTGAGGAGGCTGATTATGATCCGGGGGATAATGCGACAAACTTCTATACAAATGCCACACCTTTATGCATTGTTGAAAAGCAAATGACCGAAGCCGGCTTTGGCTTTGTTCCAAGCGCTGTATTTCTTTTTGATGATCTGGATACCATGTCCAGAGGCAGCAAATTTGTCTTTACATACAGGGCGAAGCTGAAGCAGGTCAGCTCGGACGGTTCAGTTATATACTTCCCGGAATTTATAAGGCCTGAGGTTATTATCAGATCCAAGACAGCCCTGGCTCCATATCAGACACCTAAATTTTACTTCTATCCATGGAAGAGCGATGTCAGCTCAGTTACATGGAAGTATTATATTGATGCTCCTGATACACAGGCAGTTGGCGGTAGTTTCAGATTCTACAAAAACGGTACATATAGCAATGAATTGACAAGGACGCTTAATGGCTCGGCTCAATTGACAGTATCAGGCCTGGCGCGGGGCGACAGATACACTGTCGGCATATCCGCCAGAAACTATAAGTCAATTTACAATGACTCATACGGAGTAGAGCTTCTTAACTATTACTTTGAAGGGGTTTATGATACATTCTATTTCATTAGTAACGGTACATTATCCTGCAAAATAGAAGATGTAAGGAGCCAGAACAGAGTCCGTATAACTGTCAGCGATTCGGATGAGCAAGCCAGACACCTGTCCAGAGTTGTTGCGCTTAATGTGACGGCCACACCCCAAAATCCGAGCGAAGATCCGATAAGTGTAATAGTTCCGCTGGAAAGTGTTGCCGGACAAACTGCTGTCGGCTACTTAAAATACAGTTCAATTGAAAATCTCAAGGGCAATACCTTGGATATTAAGGTAGAAGCTATATATGATAGCGGAAAAATCGGTTTTGAGTATGATGATAAAGTCAAGGAGAAGGCCTTGCAGGTAATGACTCCGGAGGGTAATGGTAATTATATTACCCTGGATTATACCCATAGCGGTGTTATAGAGGATACATCAGGCAAGGCTAAGGGCTCATATTTCAGAATTGATACGATTAGTGAAGGCAGATCAAATATATCCGTTCAATATACCAGCCTGATAAATACCAATCATACAGGTGTATTGAACTTTACCAAAGGAAGGAACGGTTCAAGACTGGAGAATTTAAACCACAGACCTGTTGTTACACTTAAGGATACCGTTGAAGTTGGGCTTAATGTAGAAGGGCGGGCATCGATTGACTTTACGGAAATAACCCCGATGGTAAATCTTAATGACGGCCCTGCCTATACTATTGATACGACCGTAACAACAGCAAATGTCAGATGGCAATTGTTCGGACATGAAGAAAAGCTTATGCTCGGCCATATAAAAAATAACACGATGATACTGGAGCTCTTTAAGGTAAATGAGCTGGGACTGGAGGTACCTACTGGTATAACAAAGGAAGTGGTTATCAGCAGCAATAATAACTATGCGACCTTGTTTGAGAACCTGGAGAGTAACACCAAGTATGGTGTAAAGCTGTATTTTATTGACACATCCTCAGGAGAGGAGAAGAGGGTCTATCCGATTAACCTGTATATACCTGACAGGGAGCCTTCTGCAAACCTGTACACATTTACCACCAGTGATAAGATTGAAATAGGTCAGACCTCGGTTAAGTATGTAGCAAATTCCTACAATGATAAATACATACAGCTGACCTATAGTCTGAACCAGACCCTGGGCTTTAATATCGAGTATTCATTCGGCAGGATGGAGAACGGCAATTTTGTTCAAATTCTCAGCAGCTCCGAGCTTAGTGCCAATAACATAATCAAAACACCTTTAATTTATACGGAGAAGATGAATGAGCGTATCATGCTCCGGCCCGGCCAGCTCAAATGGAAGGAGAATGGTGTGGATGTTTACTTCCCGTTTGACAGCAACGATTACTACATCTGCATTAAGCCTGTATCCAAGACCAATTCGGACGACCTCCTGGGAGAAGCCAAATATGTGAAGCTAAATATTCCTTCATTAAGTGTACCCTTCTATAATGTGAGATCGACGCCTTCAACGGACAAGGTTAGCTTCAGCATATCTGTGCTGGATCCGGACAAGGTTATTGTAAATGGCAGATACAGAATTAAGATTTTGAATGGCATCGGGCAGGATATTACCCCTGTGGAGTATCAGAATATGACATTTTCAATATCTGCAACATCACCGGCAATAGAGGTTGATGTTCCAGTAGGGGACAGAGCAATATTGCAAATCTATACTGTGTACGATACCAAAAACACAGGCCGTGATGAAAATGGCAATTCATTGCTGCCGATTAATGAGATAGGCTATAGCGACTTAAACAATGAGTATCTGAAGTTCAGCACAGTTGGTTATCCCTTGGGAGATAAGGGCTACAACATAGGTGATGTTCAGATTGCCATGATAGACGGCCAGACGGCTGGCGTATACTTCACCAACTCGGTTAATCTCAATAAGATTGTGCGGGTCAGCTATGTGGTAATTAATGAACAGGGTGCCAGTGTAACATATAACGAACCCTTTGTACCAAAAGCTGCAGGCGACAGAATGCTCTATGAATTAAGCCATAAGTTTGCAAGCAACGGTATATATCAGATTCAGATAAGATTTTATGACAACGTTATGAATATTGCCGACGAAAGGGTTCTTACCTTGTTCAAAAACTTTTAGTGGGAGGAGTATTAATGCGTAAACTGGATAAAAGGAGCTTAATAACCTTTTACATCTTTGGTATCTTATCGGTTATGATAATAGGCCTAATATTGATAATGGTTATTAAGCAGGCCAAGAGTCAACCAAAGTCCTATGCATTGGCAGCTGACAGCATTGTACATGATGATAACAATCGAAGCATAATACTGCCTTCTGATGGACAAATAAAGCTGAAATGGAACGGCAATTATTATCTGAGACTAGCTGACAGGAGTGAATACTGCCTGGGCAAGCAGGCGGTGGTATATGATCCTAGGAGAGGGCTGTTGCGGACATTCGGCGGAGGCTATCAGGTCTTTGAGGACGGCAGCGTCGCACAGCTGGATGAGATTATGGAGCTTTATGATTTAAATACCGACAGCTTTTTTAAGCTGGGAGATCGTAAGTACCTGATAACCGGCGAAAAAATAAGGTCGTCGGACGGAAGCATAAGCACCAATTATTATCTGTATATCATTATAGATAAAATAGGAAATGCCCTGATGCAAAATCACAAGCTTAATACTAAAACAATCGCTCCGGTAGGACTGCTGGGCCAGGTTCTGGAATTTGATGTTGCCAGGGAGATGCTATATTTTGGCGACAATAATATGAACCTGAAGGCGATTAGCGGCAGCACCAATGAATATTCGGATTTTATAGGAAAATATCTTGCTTCCACCACAGAGATAAAAGAGGAAACGGAGGATGTTATCCACCTGGTTATCCGTGGCGGTTCCGGCGGTGATGGCGGTGACGGCGGAACCGGAGGAACCGGTGGCAGAGGCGGAGCCGGAGGAGCCGGTGGTGACGGAGGAGCCGGCGGTGACGGCGGCAGAGGCGGCGACGGCGGTGTCGGAGGCCAAGGTGGTATGGGCGGAGCCGGTGGCCATGGAGGCCATGGCGGCAATGGAGGACCCGGTGGAGCGGGAGGAGCCGGCGGTAAAGGCGGTAACGGTGGAGCGGGTGGTATAGGTGGCGATGGTGCTACAACTGATTTGCTGGATTTGATAAGGAAGCCTTTGTTCAAGTATATTAGTTTGCGTGGAATTGCTACATATGCCAACCGTATAACCGTAAATTACAGTATATTCGACCCTGAAGGTTTATTTGGTGAAGCCTTCGTAAGTCTGAGGCCGGTAAACTCAATAGATCCTGTCGCTGACGAAATAAGAGTGATTCTTGATCCTACCGGAAATTACATTGATATATACGACTTGACACCCGACACCCTGTACGTATTGAAGATAGGTTACAGAAGCTTTGGAGATCAGAATGATGTTATTGTGGATGCGGTAAATGTCAGAACAGACTCCATATATACCACGCTGTCGGTTTTAGCCTATTCACCTGCGGATCAGAGACTGGATATAAATCTGATGCTTGACAAATATTATGTGCTTGATTATGGAACCTGCCTGGTACTGTTCTCAACCGACTCAACCTATGAATCCGTGGTTGAAATAGATATTGCCAGTGCTACATCCGATAATGGCTGGAATTATTCCTTCTATGGTATACCCACAGACAAGGAGCTAAGACTGAGATTTGATAATGCCAGCTATAATGGTCAGCCAATTACCCTGCCTGATGTGTTCGTAATAAAGGCCAGCATGCAGTATGGCAGCGGCTCAGGTACCGGAGGAGCTGGAACGGATACTGGTAGTGGTACAGGTGGAGGTACAGGCAGCGGCTCAGGTACCGGAGGAGCTGGAACGGATACTGGTAGTGGTACAGGTGGAGGTACAGACAGCGGCTCAGGTACCGGAGGAGCTGGAACGGATACTGGTAGTGGTACAGGTGGAGGTACAGACAGCGGCACAGGTACCGGAGGAGCTGGAACGGATACTGGTAGTGGTACAGGTGGAGGTACAGACAGCGGCACAGGAGACGGTTCTGCCGGTACAATTGAAGGTTCGGATGAAGGCGGCAATTCAGGTGCTCCCGCTGGCGGAACAGGTACTGAAACAATACCGTCAGGTATAGGCCCTGAGCCTATACCTGTAACATAGGCGGAATGAGATCTACCCGCAAGTAAGTGACGAGTCAAATTAGAATTAAGTAAATTTTACAAATAAGGAGAGAATTATATGGATGCAATTTTATCATCAACAATGTCTGCAATCGGGCTAATGCTTGGACTGGCTTTTCTTGGAATAGGTATTGGATTGGGGATTTTGGGTTCGAAGGTGGCTGAAGCCGTAGGTAGAAATCCGGAAACAAAGAATGACATTGTCCGTTCGGTAATGATAATAGCAATTGTCATGACCGTGTTGCTGCTCCTGTTGTTTTCGTTCATATTCTTATTGCTGTATTTTAATCCTTACATGATTCAGTAGGAAGAGATTGGCAGGAAATGGAGGATAAGCTATGAATGCCGCTTTTGCAGTAGCTCTGATAGTCATGCTGCTTATGATTGTATTTGCTTTTATAATCATCAGAATTATCGCTTATTACACTGGAAACAGAATCAGGGATTATGCAGTGGAGCAAATGCAGGCCTATGATATGCTAATCCAGAAAAAGACGGCAGAGCTTAATGAAATAAGAAATCAACTAAATGCCGAGAAGGAAAAGGCCTCCCGGAAGGATATAATGCAGATTGGTGATAGGGAAATTCCGGAGGTATTTGTTCCATCATTTGCAGAATACCGCAACTATGGGATATTTGCGGACTACAGGAAGATAAAAGAAAATTTTCAATATAAAGAAGATGACATTAAGGCACAGGTAGAGTTACTGTTGCAGGAACCGCAAAATGATAATCGCTATCATAGCTTGGAATCACTGTTATTGAAATTGAATATCGACAATGTGTATAAAATTTCATCCCTGCAGCCGGAGGAGCAGCTGGAGGTTATCAGGGAAATCCTAAACGATCAGGAGAAAAATATACTGGACGAACATTTGGCTGGCTGTACGGAATTCTCCTGCATCGACTTTTATCAATGGCTTCATGTTCAAAGGGTACTAAGTGACAACAGCATTCGGATCAGAACCGCACAAGCTTGTGAGCTTAAAGGTCTTAAAGGAAAATTAATATCGGCAGAGCCGGATCAGGGGCTTTGCGAGGGATTTCAAATACTCAGGGGAAATAAATTGTACGATTTCGGTATTCGGGTTAGTGAACTGGTGAATTAAAAAATATAAAAGGCTAGGGTGATTGTATTGAGTAAACACGTTGATGAATTAATAGAGAAAAAGATAACTGCCATAAAAAACAGGAAGAACATATATGAGCTTGGTCGGGTATCAAATGTTAATGATTATATAATAGAGGTCGAAGGTCTGGATAATGTAGGCTTTTATGAAAAAGTCACAATTGAGGATAAGGCGGAAGGATATGTTAATGCAATAGGGCAAAGATATGTAACCGTAGCTATTACAAAGAAGAACGGGGATATATATACAGGTGATGCAGTAATTGCCTCTGGTGAGGAGTTCTGTGGACTCTATTCCCCTGATTCAATAGGTCATGTCGTGGACATGTTTGGAGAGGACAAGCTTACAGGGAAGAAATTCGACAATATTGTCAAGCTTGCCATCGAAACGAAGCCAATTCCTATTATGGACAGAAGCAGTGTTTGCCGGCCGCTTCTTACCGGTATTACCGGCATTGATATGATCTATCCTGTAGGCCGGGGTCAAAGGCAGCTAATAATTGGTGATAAAAAGACAGGAAAAACACAGATTACCCTGGATACTATAGTTAACCAAAAGGGTAAGGATGTTCTCTGTATATACACTGCGATCGGAAAGACAAAGAAGGAGGTTAAGGAGGTTTATACGGAGCTCCTCAAACGGGGTGCCATGGAATACACCATAATTATGGCCGCATTTAATGATGAGTGTCCTCCTGTTCTGCACAATACCCCCTTTGTGGCATTGGCGGTGGCAGAGAAATATATGCTGGATCATAATATGGACGTACTGGTGGTAATTGATGATTTGAAGAGGCACGCTGATGTTTATCGTGAAATCAGCATACTGACAGGAAAGGTTCCGGGACGTGACGCATATCCCTCCGATATGTTCTATACCCATGCCAGACTTTTGGAAAAGGGATGCCAGCATAAGAACGGCGGCTCAATCACAATCCTTCCTATAGCCGAGACCAAGGGAGGAGACATTACCGATTACATATCTACCAATATCATATCAATTACCGACGGCCAGATAGTTTTGTCATCCAAGAACTTTGAAAAGGGTATGAGACCTGCTATTGACTATACCCTGTCCGTATCCAGATTGGGCGGCGCGGTACAGACGGAACAGATCAAAAAGATCGGAGCAAAGGTCAGAATGGAGCTTTTGTCTTATCTTGAAACATGTGATGTATATGAGCTTGCAAATATTGACGAGATGAGTCCTGAGCTGGCGGCGAAGATGATGAATGGGAGGGAGATAAGAAACCGCCTGAACCAATACAAGTTCAGTCCTGTTAGTCTGGAGAAGATGAGCACCTTATTTGACGGCCTGGTAGATTATGACTAAAAGGGCATCGGGAAAATATATAAAAGAAAGCGTGTGTTTTTATGAATATAAAAAGTATAGTCAAGGTTATGAACTTCCATTCCTTAATCCGTGTTGATAACGCCATGAAAAAGGCGAACAAATATCTGCAGCTGGAAAAGGAAGCAACAGATATTATGGACATGATTGTAAACAATCGAAATTTTATCCTGGATAAAAGGCTATGGGAGGTTGATAAGAGCAAACCTACGCTGAATATATACTTCGGGAGTGACTATGGTTTTTGCGGGAGTATTAATTTCCTTATTAACCAGCAGCTTGTTAAGGAGCCTGAGGCAAAGAAAATTCTCATAGGTAAAAAGATTAGGGATGTTAAGGATGGTGTAATATTAAAGCTTTCCAGAGAGGATTTTATACAGCGCTATGAAGAGCTGGAGAGAATACTGTCCAGCAGCATAATTAACCGTGAGCATTCCGAAATCAACTTAATTTACAACCATTTCCATAATATAAGTAATATCGAACTGGTTAAGAAAAAGATTTTTCCCTTTGATATAGTAGCCGGCGGTAAGGGTAAGTATGAGGAAGACTATTATATTGAGGGTGATGCCAATACCATTTTGATTAACCTTGTTATTACATATATCAACTATGAGGTGAAAATAGCAAATGTTAACAGCTTTGCATCGGAGAATATAATGAGACAGAATTCAACCTCCGAATCCCTGAAAAAGATAGAGGAAAAAGAACTGATTGATTTTATGGAGGCCAGAAAGGAAAGGACCCAGAAGGAATTCAGAAAGGTAATCGAAAACTATGTTAAGAAAGATCGATACAAGGGGTGATATATGATGAAGGCCGGTAAAATAATATCGATATCCAATATGAGAATAGAGATTTTACTGGAGCAGAATAAAGTAAAGCCGGGCGATATAGTCAGCACTGAGCATAATGGCAGCATAAACCGCTTTGAGATAGCTCGTGTAAACGGCAATATAGCGGTGGCCATTCCCTTCGATAATGTCAGAGGCCTGCGCAAGGGTCTGGATGTTAATATAGAAGAGGGCGGACTTGCCATACAGTATTCAGACGAGATACTGGGAAAGGTTTTTGATTCCTACGGCAATCTGATTGACGGAAACACCATTGAAACGGTCAGGACAAAAAACGTTTATGAGCGCAATCTTAAGCTGAATGAAATTAATATTGACGGAGATATCCTATGGACCGGCATCAAGGCGATAGATTTCTTTGCACCAATGCAAAAGGGCTTTAAAATGGGTCTTTTGGGTGGCGCAGGTGTCGGCAAAACCGTATTGATAAAGGAATTGATCAACAATGTTTATAAGGGGTTGAAATCAAATTCGGTTTTTGTAGGTATTGGTGAGCGTTCCAGGGAGGGCAAGGAGCTCTACGATGAGATGTTGGATGCTAATCTGATAGACAAGATGTCTATGGTTTTCGGACAGATGGGCGAAAATTCCATGAACAGATCAAGGGCAATATACAGTGGCCTGACTCTGGCGGAATATCTTCGTGACGAGAAGGGGCAGGATGTGCTTCTCTTTATCGATAATATGTACCGTTTTGTGCAGGCAAATGCGGAAATAACCGCCGAGATGGAACAGCTGCCGATTGACAACGGCTATTCGTCAACGCTTTTATCCGATATAGCAGCTGTTGAGGAGCGAATCAACTCGACCGACAAGGGCTCTATAACCTCCTTCCAGACAGTTTATATTCCAGCAGATGATATGAATGATTCAGCCGTGCATGCTATAACCTCCCACTTTGATGGGCAAATCGTACTGGATCGTAAGGTTGCCGCCAAGGGTATATATCCTGCCATAAATGTCTTTAAGACCAGCAGCAAGCTTATATCGGTGGATAAGATTGGCGAGAGGCATTATCATCTGGTTCAGGAGGTTCTGCGCTATATGTCCAGGTATAATGAGCTGGAGGAGATAGTAGCAGTTTTAGGCATCGAAGAGCTGTCGACCGAGGACTACAATATTTTCTATCGGGCAAGAAAGCTGCGCAATTATTTTACCCAGCCCATGTTTGTTGCCGAGCAGTATACGAATATACCCGGTAAGTTTGTAGCTATAGAAGATGTACTGATAGATGTGGAGGCAATACTTGACGGCAAATACGATACAACGGATGAAAACAGATTCGCCTACATAGGAAATCTCCATGAGTATCGCAAATAAACACATTTTTATCTATCTTCAGAAAAGAGGTATATAATGGCTAAGACAGTGCAAAATGCAGGGGAAAAAAGCATAGAGGCTATAGTGATCAGCTTCAGGAACGGATATCAGATCTACTATAATGTCAAGCTAATTAGAATTGTCAGCAAGAAGTATAATCTTCTTATTATGGTTGATTATATGCCTATAGTTGGAGAGCTGGACGGAGATATTGAAATTGTATCGGAAAATGATGTAGTAAGCATGAAGAACATTAATGCCTTCTATATCATGAAGAATAATGTGTTCAAGCTTTTGACCAGGGAGGATACACATGCAGAATAATATTATCTACAACCTGTCCTTATTGGGACCCTATATTCTGATGGTTGTAGTATTTATGATTGCATTTGAGCTGATTAGTTTAACTCTTATTCGCAATTTAAGGTGGAAATCCAGACTGATTAAGGTTTATGGATTATTTATAGGCATGAAAACGGTAAAGCAGTTTGCACTGGCAGCTATATTGCTCCGAATGATATTTATATGGTATCTGGTGTTTTCCGGCGAGCTCGTTTTAGTCCATATAATATACGGCGCAATCATTACTATGCTTATACATATTCTCCTTGCTGATTTGAGTGTTTTGGCATTTGACATAATCTGTACGATAATGATATTTGCCGAGCTATATATTGACAAGATGCTGGGCTTATATATCAGAAGCACAAAGAGCGGTATTTTTCTGATAGCAGTATATATAGCGATTTCTGTCTGTGTTTTGGTAACGTCCGTTTATTGCATGATCGAGCATATAAGCAGCCTTGCCAACGGAACAAAGTCGAAAAAGATCAAAGCAAAGCTGCAGAAAAGGCTTTATTTTATACTAGCAGGCTTATTTGTGACTGCTGTTCCTTATATTTATATAAATCAGATGGAAATATATCAAACCGATCAGGAGGTATTCCAGTATACTGCAGCCGGCAAAACGACTTATCCGGCAAAAAGCAGGATATCAAAGTCGGAGGATATAAGCATAATCGAGAAGGACAAGGAATTAATTGCCCTGGATAAAACACCTCTTTATTTTACAGAGGATGAAGCCTTAATGCTGACAAGCGTATATTCAATAATACAGCCGAATCTGGCTCTTACCAACAGGGTAGGTATTAATAGCATCATATACCTTGATGATGATGGCAGATATTATGTTGACAACACTCAGGCCACGGTTAGGGTTGCGGATTTCTTTCTGTTTGACGGAAAGGATACCTATATTTTTTTTGAACCCACGGAAATAAGCTGGGATGAAAATGTTATTGAAATATCGCCCTTTTCATACATAACAGTCAAAAGCAACAGGAGTATTGAGCTGTTTGACAGGAATAGTGAGAGCTACAGGGTATTGGAAACAGGGGTAAGCTATGTCTTTGCAAAATTAAGCAAAGGCTCATCAATAAATTTGAGCTCTGATATTCTAATACGAAGCAACGGTCAGGAACAATTTTTATTCCTTCAGCCTAATTTGCTTGAGGATTTAAAATAAAAGAGAATCAGGGGGCGGCAGATTGTTTGGCAAGATTTTTGGCAGATTGGTGGACAAGCTAAATAGTGAGTTTTTCAGCAAGATAAGAAGCAGATTGATTGCCCGGTCTAATAAAATAAATATGATTAAGGCCTGGGCTGTCCTGTCCTTGCTTATTATGATGCTTATCATTATTATAACTGGAAAAATTATCCTAAAACCTGAGGAGAAGTCCACAGAGAAGGAATCAAGCCTAATATATGAGTTTGACAGTGAAGGCTTTGTATTAGCCAGTGACAGGCTTTTTGCCATCTTGTCCGGTGAGCAAAGTCCGAAAGGCTGGGATGAAATAAAAAGAAGCTTTTCTTCTGCCGGCAGGTTAGTTCTCGTGGATGGCAATTATTATATAGAGACGGAAGAAGTCAGCATTAAGCTTGATAAAAGCCATCCTCTCTTTATCAATGACGGCTCATATATATATCTTTATCATAATGATTTTAAACTGGTCAATGAGCAATTGGACACAATAGCTGGCAGAAAGGGCGGCTATATAAGCGGTTCCGGCCTTTTCAATGAGAAAAAAACCCGTGAAATCAAGGATATTATTATTGCTCTGCAGCTTTATGGTGAGCTTTATATGGGACTTGAGCCATTTAAGCTTGAGATTTGGGACAAAACAATGGTTATTCCAATGAATTCAATAGTATTATGGAGGCCGGACAGCATCTCCTATATTAACCTGTATGATGACAGCATGACAGTGAATACCATTAAGATATCGGATCCTACTGCTATGATAAATTTCTGCTGGCAACGATTAAGCTATTCATCATTTTTTGAAAAGCTTATCAATCAGGGGGGGCAAGCAGACAGAATCGAAAAGCTCTTTATTCAGGAGGAGCTGTATCAATATTATATGTCCAATAAATATACATATTCCGGTGACAAAAGCTTTTACAGGATCAGCGGCGGTTATTGCATGGAAAGTGATGAGGGCAGGAATATCATCAGCGATGAGCCCCTTTATGTTTCAGGGGAAAGGAAGATTATATTGCCTGCCGATTATGTACTGGTTCAGCCGAAGCTTTATACGATGAACAGAGCTTCCGCCTTATCGGAAATTACTATGGATACAAATGCGGTATATATAAAATCGTACAATGACCAAGCAGCTTTTACGGATCTGTTTTTATACAACGGTAAGGATACTTATATTTTCTTTGATTATCTGGAGATTTACTGGGGAGAGAAGAAAGTCGGCATCACCCCCTTCTCCTTTGTGACAACAGACAGCAACGGAAACATTGATATATATAACTATGAAAACGAGGAGTATGTAACTGAACAGATACAGGGATATCAGGATGTCTTTGTAAAGCTTAAGGACGGTGCGACCCTCAATTTAAGCAATGACATAATGTACTGTCTTGACGGACAGGAATTCATGCTGTTTAAACATCCTTCATTGTTAAACGAGGTACAATAGGAGGGGAGGAAGTTATGAAGAAAAGCAGGGTTAAAATAGGTCTTATCTATGGCTTATTAGCTGCAGCCGTATTAACGGTCTTCTTAGCAATAAAGCTAAATGTTTTCACTGTCTATTTAGTATTGAACCATGACGGATATTTAATCAGTCAGGATGAAATATCAAAAAAACTGTTTGCCGACAGTCTGGATACTGAAGTTGCCGATTACAAATTAACTCCTTTTTCTGTATCCGATATTATTTATAAAAGATCAGGAAAATACTATCTGGGTGAGGATAAGATACCTATCAGTAAGGCATATCCTCTTTATATAAATAATGGTACGACAACCATGCAGCTGGATGGCAGTGCGGAGCTGATAACAGATGATTTTGAATTCCTTAAAAGCTATCCGGGCTTATATATTATAGATGGCAAGTCCTTTAACCCTGACTTTGAAAGGGCCTACAGGGATAAGTTTATCCTTCAGAGCCTGTCGAACGGACTTTATGTCAATACAAAGGACATGACTCTTAGAGGTAATTTCTTTATAGAAAAGACCATACCCATAAATTCCATAATACGCTTTATGGAGAATGAAATACGATATTACAGTATAAACGGCAATAAACTTACTCTTTCATATATAAAGCCTCTGAACAGCACCTCTGTTGTAACAATCGAAGGTAAGAGCTACTCGTATTATGATTTTCTGGAAAGACTCGGACTCTATGAAAGAGAAAAGCTTGAGGATAGGGATACTGAAAGCGGGCAGGAGCAGGATAGCCAAAGCGAGGACAACGCAGCAAATACTCCAACACCAACACCGCCTGCTGAGCATATCAGGGATGTTTCTGTCGATACGGATGAGGCTGCCGATGAGCAGTCACAGGCCGATCCTGCTCTTGTGCCGGTTGAGTCTGAGCTTCCAACCTCACAGGAGCAAGAGCCTGACGATAATCCGACGCCGACCAAACAGCCTGCTAAAACTCCTAAGCCGGCGAAACCGGCAGAGCCTGCCAAGCCGGTCCAGTTGCCTGAAATGCCTGATTATAGCGATCGCATCCCGACATACAGAGATGACGGTGATCCCGGCTATACTGATGATGAACAGGAAGAAGATGAGAAGGAGTGGAAGAAGCCTGTTGTTTTGCTGGAAAATTTTAGTACTTCGGTTTATTCCATATACAATAACCTCAAGGTAGATAATGCAGAATTCCTTTATCGTTCCGGAGTAAGCTTTAGTATATATGAGGGCTCACTGCTGGTAATGAGAAAAAGCTACACATCCTCAGAGCAGGTAAAAATCGGACCTCTTAAGCCGGACACCGAATACAGGGTAGAGGTAATTATGTCATATATAAATGAAAAGGGCCGCAAAGAGGATGAATTTATAACAGAAGCTGTTGTAAGGACAAGGCCCTTGAATGAGCTTGAGCCAATCAAATTGACCTGGATCAATGGAGATATTTATTACAATAAACTGGAACTGAAGGATCTGGCCATTCTGAATGCAATAAAGAATATTGATTCCGAAGGCGTTTATTTGCTTAATGAAAACGTACAGTATCTGAACAGAATTGAGCTGCAGGTAACAGGAAGAGACGACAACAGCCTGAAATATACCTTTTCAATGAACAGCAAGGATTTGAACGATTTACGGAATGGCAGATACATAATATACACAACACTAGGCAACATCAAATCAGACACCTGGTATCATTATGAGTTTGTATTTTATGATCGTTTTGGTAATGTGCTGCCGACGGACGGCCTGCTGCGGGGAACGTCGCATACCTGCAAGCAACCGCCGGTGGCCAGCATCGGGCTGCTGAAAAATGAAGTGAAAAATATAGAGCTTTCAATTAAAATATCGAATCCTGACAATGCAGAGATTGCAGATGGAAGCATATACTTTGCTCTTTATGATATGGAGGACAATCCTGTTGAGACAATAATTGCCAGAATGGCTGAGGATGGCAGCTTCTCTGAAGAAACGGAAACAGGCTATGTTCATTCTCTGCCTTTAAAAGGTGATACTATAAGGTTTACAAATTTGTTGGATCATCAGGTATATAATATCAGAGTATATTGCAGCTATGACATCCATGACAATAAGGGTATGTATGAAAATGCCATTATAGGAGAGCTGAAATTCACGACTGTTCCTATAACTGCTTTGGGATACGCATTCTTTGACGTAATCATTAATAATCTGGATGACAAGAGTGCCAACCTAACCATTAAGCTGGACAAAAAAAGAACCGACCAGAGACTTGTTGATCTTATCTCACATATTGATATTGCTTTTGCCAAAGCAGATACAATGGAAAGTGAGGGTATAAGTGTTTATCATGAGTGGGTAGCTGACGGTACGGCGATTTCAATACCTGAGCAGCTTCCTGAAAATAACGGATTGGTTTCCTTATCGGCGGATGAGGTTTTCCAAATGAAGCAGGGTGAAGACGGGGCATTCACCTTCTATGTCAGCAATCTTTTGAGCATGACGGAATATAGGATCATCATTATGCCAAGGGTATTGATGGGAACAGGGGAGCATGAGCTACTGCGTGATATAAAGACCCATTATGTTCCCGACAGCTTTCTTACCCTTAAAAGGACACCGGTTATCGAAATAGATGCTATATATGCATCAACTAATTTCATTAACTTCTATGGTGTGTCAGTTAATGATCCTGATAAGGCCGTGGTGAAATATCCTGTCACTATTATGGTATATGATGAGGAAGGACGGCATGTATCGGTTGTAGATATTATATCTGAGGATAAGGTGGAGCTGATTGAATTTGCAAAGCTTGAACAGGGTAAGCTGTATACCTTCAGATTCTTCGCCTATGAGTTCAATAATGGCACCACTATGGCTACATATCGAAAGAATTATGAATTGTATTACTCCGAGCTTTTTGAAAGCAAACAATATCTTCAGGTAGCAACAAGGGAATCAATAACAGGCTCCATAAGGCTTTTGCAGCTGAACAGAAATAAGATAAATTACCAAACAGAATATCTGGCAAAGGATGAGACAATAGAGAGCCATACCAACGAGGTTTACCTGTATAACGGCTACAGATTCACCAGCAACGGCGTTACCAGGGCAAAGTACAGTGTTGAGGTTGATTTTGGCCAGAACAGGATTAACAGCTTCCAGATTTATAGCAGCTATGTTAATCCTACCACCTATACGATTTATCTGGAGGATCCGGATGCTAATCCCTATGCCAGACCAATAGGAACTACCACCGTATCTGACAAAACTATAAGTGCCGAATATGCCCGTTGGTCGGAGCTTGTGCTGTTTGATAACAAGCTTGAGCTGACAGGCAAGCATACCCTGTATATTGTGGCGGATACCGGCGGCAATGGAGGAATAAACTACCTGTTCGGCTTCAGATTTCTCAATGCCCAGATAAGCCCGGAGAACAGCTACTATGCCAATATTGAAGCAATTATTACCGATGTCAACAAAGAACTGGCCGATGCGTCATATATGCTGAATATCTATAAGGATGGCATAAGGGAGGAAGTTATCAGACATACCTGGAGAAGAAACAGTGATGGAACATATACACTGGATATTTACAGGCGGAATTCCGAGAATGTGGAATATTTAGCGGAATCAAGGATAATTGACGGTTCGGAAAGAAGCATTTTTACAAACCTTTATTATGAGGTGGATAAGGGTTATCACACCTATCGCTTTGAGCTTTTTGTACGGGTATTTACTTATGAAATCAGGCTTGGCTCTGAGGAATTTACCACTGAGCAGGAAATTATTGGGATAAAGACTGAGGAGGATTTGCTGAATGTCCGCTTCGGTCTGAACAAGAAATATTATGTTCTGAATGATATAGAGGCAAGCACTCAATTATACAGGATTAGCAATTATGATGAATTCCAGGGTGAACTGGATTTCAGAGGACATAAGCTTATCTATAACAGCAAAAATGCGTTCCTGTATCGAATAGGCAGCAACGGCAAATTAAAGAACATGGTATTTACCTATAATGATGCATGGGGTAAGGAAACCGAGCAGAATGCAAACTACCTGATATATTACAATCTTGGAAAAATACAAAATATAATGCTGATATTAAATAACGGAAATGCCGGTGAGGTCTACAGAAGTGATGTATCCGGTTTTATCAGACATAATTATGAAAGCGGCATTATTGAAAACTTTGTAGTCAAGCTTAAGGATCCCTATATTGCCACAAATTATGTTGCAGGATTTGTGAGCTATAACAGAGGTATAATCAGGAACGGTTATATCTATGGTCAACCGATAAAAATGACCAATTACCTGAATTTGACAGAACAGCAATACTCTGCAGACAATTATATCGGTGGACTAGTAACCTATAACAGACCGGGTGGAATAGTAGAGAATGTATACACATTAATTGATATTCATACAAGAGAAAATCTGTCCGCAAATGACAGTGCTGCTACAATAGTTTCAATAAATTACGGTGAAATAAGGAACAGCTTTTCTGTCGGCGATGTATATTATGCCGGCAAAATCCGCAAGGATTATGGACCGGCCTATCGAAACGCAAGAACCACCAGTATGGCAAGTAACGTATTCTACCACTCTGATGAGGATTATGGGAATACAAATAACACATGGATAGCAAAGCCGGTTCTCCATGACAGATTATGGTATGAGCATTTGTTCAATGATCCTCATAGCAGCAAGAGTAACCAGTTTGATTTGACTCCTGTCAGATTGGGCTTCTATCCTCATGTTAAATTATCCGGTCTGATGCCTGCACAGGAGTATATACCTCTGCCTGCACTGACGACCGATAGTAGGATTGAAATATTAAGCAGCAAGGTGATCGAGCAGGGGGACGAATATGCCAAGGCCATTATTACATTCAGAAACCCTGATAAACTGGAGATTACCGGAATAAATGTGCGCTGGTTAAATACAGAAATACTTTCTCAGGAGGAGGACGGGGATTTTTACAGGGTTACAGTACTGCTCACCCTGCCTGAGGTAACCAAGTACTATTCCGAGTATGTTATTACATCCTTTAAATACTCATTGGGCTTTTCTTATCTTGAATATACCAAGGAGTATTATGATGAAGAAAAGGCACCTACCATAGCGGCGGAATTTTACATGCCTATATCCTCATTTGAGGAGTGGGTTATAATAAAGAACGATTATGAGCAGAACTATCGCCTGATAACAGACATCGACTTTAATTACCGTGCTCCTCGGGACATAGTATTGCCTGGTGATCTTACTGTGGTTGATATAAGTACTGAAAATGCCATTAAGGACGCCTTCAGGGGAAAGCTTGACGGAAACGGCTTTAGAATCAGATTTGTTGATACAGGCGAATATGGATATGTTATCGGTAAATTACTGGGCACTGTTAAAAACCTGACCGTAGAGCGCTTAAATCTTAAGGGCGGTAACAGTCTTTACAAGGGATTTATAGGCAGGATGCTGGAGGGCTCAGTTGTAGACAATGTACATATACTGGGCATGGAAGCTATAAGCTACCAGCATTGCGGCGCAATAGCAGGAGATGCATATGCAGCCAGCATTGTAAACTCATCCGCCCATAATGTGGTTATCAAATCCAGTGCAGACGGCAGCTATACACAATTTATAGGCGGCCTGCTGGGACGACACAAGGCAAACAGTGCAAGCTCAATATACGGAGATATAAAGATTTATAACTCCTATGTGGACGGAGTAGATATTGAGGCATTATCCGCGGGTGATATCGGAGGCGTCGGCGGTCTGGTAGGGCTAATCAGGGCAAGTGCCGAAATAAATAATGTATATGTAGTAAACGGAAGCATTAAAACAGTGTTCAAGAATGCAGGCGGTCTTATAGGTTCAGTCGACACATTGACAACGTCTGATGCATCACGTTATATCCTTAAGAACTTCTACGTGGATGTGGATATACATACCACTACTGACAGGGCAGGAGGAGTTATAGGCTATACATATATTGATAACTCCGAGGACAGTGTAAATGGTCTTGTACTTGGAGATGTATCCTCCACAATGCGTGATGCGGTAGAGGTCGGGAGATTTTTCGGATACAACCGTTATCCTTACTCCAATATATATGGCTATGAGCTGTCCAGGGTTAACGGGGCCATAAATAACGATATGGATGCCTTACGCTACAGCGAGCTTACTGATCCGGCTACATATATGCCGGGCGGCAAGCTGTATTGGGAGGACGCCTTTGAAATTAATCCTGACAGCATAGCATTGGGCATCATGCCAAAGCTTATGGATTACATGGGGAAAAATCTTGTTCCCTACCAGGAGGATTATTATGTACCTCAGAATCCTATTAAGGTAAGTAATGTTACAAGCAGGAACTACAGTACTGGCGAATTGTTTGTAGTACAGATAGAAACACAGCACAATCCTGCAATAAGCGTGGAGGGAGCAAGCTTTGACGGCCTGATACCTGCCGGTCTGGCCGACGATGTCAAGATAGTGAGAAATGATGAGGGTACAGTAACCTATCTTGAGTATATCCTGAAATTGAATGGTTATTTTGATGCTTACTACCTTACAGGGCTGTCATATAAGGATGCAGGTGGTGAAGAGCCGGATGCTGTGCTGGTACAGGAGGAGCATCTTAGCGTCGGAATTGCTCCCCAATACCTTGAGATTAGCTCCGCCGACGACTGGAATCAGAAGATGGCATCCGAGAATTTCGGATTAATGGGCTATAATGTTAAAGTTATAGGAGATTTGGATTTCAGCGCATATGATGGGGCAGCGGCCAGGAATGTAATAGTTAACAATCTGATTGGCTCCGTACCGGATGAAGGTCAGTGGAAGGCTGTCAAAAATATCAATATGACAACAACAGAGCCGTTGATAGCTGCAGCATATGGCAAGATATCCTATCTGAGCTTTGAAAATATTATATATAACAAGTCAGATAGCAGCTTTACTGAAACCTTTGGCCTCTTTGGTTCCGTGACGGGAGCAATAGAAAACGTCAAGTTCTCAAATATCGATATAAATGCCAAAAACAGCAATTATGTAGGTATTGCAGGAATATCGTACGGAAACAACAATTCCATATACATGGAAAATGTCAATATCAAAGCGGATTACAGCTCAATACCTGCAAAAAGAGGAGCAGGAGGCCTGGCAGGCAGACTGTCGGGTTCGGCATCAGTCAAAGATACCAAAGCCAACAACATAGCTGTTGAAGGCAGAGGATATGTCGGTGGCCTTGTAGGTGTTCAGGAGGACGGCAAGAACCTGTGGGACAACGAGGTAAATAACGCTCTTGTATCCTCCATATTGTCCAATGATTCCAAACCATATATAGGAGGCATAGCCGGTTATGTACCAACCTCAACCTTATCCAGAACCTTTGGCAACAACAGAGTTTATAACTCGGTTATACTTGGCAGCAACTATATAGGTGGTATTGTCGGACAGGGAATTACTACAGGAGATGATCTGCTGACCGAGTATGAGGATGATTCTTACAGGACACAGGTTGATAATGTATTTATTGTAGGACTAGGACACTCGGTCGGAGGTGTGGCCGGAGGAGGCAGGGTAAAGAGAGCCGAGGTAAGAGATTCAATAATATATGGATTATATAATGTAGGTGGTGTTACAGGCAGCGGTTCCGCCATATACTCATATTGCCTGGATTCTGTGATATCTACTCCATATGATAAGGAGGATATCAATCAGCAAAATATTAAATTCCAGAATGCGGTCAGAAAAAGGATTAACGAGGTTGGCGCAGATTCAAGAGCCGGTATAGTATTGAATTACCTGTTATCTGCTTCAAGGATTAACACATACTCAAATCTGCCCAGCAGCGGCAGCAATAACAGTATTATAGGTGGTATCAGCGGAAAAACTATAACTGCATGGAATACAATTTCAGCCAACTGTACAGTGGGTGCCTTTGGTGCAAGGGATGTAGGCGGCATTGTAGGAAAGACGCAGTCAGGCTCGTCTGAGGATTGGCCATATCGTGTTGTAAGCAACGGCAGCTTCAGCAGCAATGTATATGGTGCAAGCAATATAGGCGGTATAGTAGGTAACAGTACGAGAAGCTATATTGCCAACTGCTATAGCAACTCTGATGTAACAGCCACTAAGGAAAATGCAGGCGGAATAGTCGGCTATATCAAAGGGGCGGTTTCAAATCAGGGTGAAACACCATATGTCAGCAAGGTTTACTATGCCGGTAGGGTAACAGCTCCCAGCTACGCAGCCGGAGTCGTTGGTGGCATGGGCCAGACCATGTTCAGCTTAAATGACGGCTGGCTTATGATAGGCGATGTAGTCGTACAAAATGCTGCCGGCAAGGGTGATTTCTTTATCAACAAGATGGCTAATGATATAAGCAGTATCAGAAAGGCCATGGTATACGAAGGCAGCAGCATCACCTTCGGTGATACTCCCAATACGGCTGAGGAATACTTTAGCTCCAACCCCAACAGTGAAGTGACACTTGCAGACACTGCTACATTGCAAAACAAGAATACATATACTGGATATCTTGGCTGGAATACCGAGACTGCGTCATCCTCCTCAAGGTTTTATAATTACAGTGGCTTGACGGATGGTTATATGCCATACCTGACACATGCACCTGAAAATGATTACAATTCGTCAAGTGCGGTAAAGATAATGAATTATCAGAAGGGCTATAAGCCTGATGATGAGGATCCTACAAAGCCTGCGGTGGATGAAAATGGCAAATATATATATAAAAGGATAGATGAAAAGGGTGGAATCCCTATTCCGGGTGCCGGTAAAACAATCATAAAAAGAACTGTTTTATCAAAAAACCTTGTAACAATGCCAAGACCTGAGGTCTATACCTCCGATGCGGATAAGGTAAATATAGAATTTACTGCTGAAGATCAGGAGGCTATCCTTGCTGTTTATGCAGGAGGAATCCTGGTAGCCGAGACTGATATCGACAGAAGAACCTTTACCATAAAATATGATTTCAGAAGCGAGCTGGAAATCGTCATCAGAAAGGATGGCAAGGAAAATAAATATAGCTTCTGGCCGGAGGATATTGCAAGAAATGTTATGACCTGGGAGGCAGATTATTATTATATTACCGGCGGTGGAATAGCAGGAAGCAAGGAGCTTGCCGGAACATTTGTCAATATTTATAACGGAAAAGCTCTGAGTGCCGATGGCAAGGTATATGATCTGCGGACAGCCGAGCCTATAGATTTTGCAGGCACTACCAGAATGGCTGACAGTATTATGCCTTTGCACAGCTTTAGCTATGACGGTTACATGATCGATACATTTGCCAATTATTCGGTAGTTGATGATACCGTCAGGAGCAATATGAGACTGTATGTGAAGAACGGTGAGGTAACTGCTATATCTTCGCATCTGGATGTAGTAAAGGACAGCATTATAATCGACAGCTACAATGGAGACAAGTACTGTATTGTACTGGCCGACGGCATGATTGTAAATATGACCGACAGTAAGGTAAATATGCCTAAGGAATTTATAAATGAAGACATCCAGTATATGACCCATAATATTAACAGTAACAGCCATATCCTGCTTGTGCGTTATTTTGATGGAGCAGTAGCCGGCTTCAACTATATAACCGGAGAGCCTCTTCCGATAATCAGTCCAAAGGGTACTAGCACCAACCTCATTGACCCTAATGCAGTCAGGAGGAGAACAGCCAATACATCCATGACTAACTTTGCCGATCTCTATAAGGATGCCATTCTTTTTGAAACAAGCCTTGATGGGGCAGGCTGGGCTGAGATTAACGGAAGTAATATTAACCTTGGCTGGGCTGTACCTGAGAAAGGTTTGCTTACTGAATATGACAAAGCATTAATGGACTTTGAAGAGGATCTGACGGTAGAAAGTTTTGAGGCAGATAAAAAGACACTTACTGCATTGGAAATCGAACAGGCCCAGGCCGCAAATCAGGAGAGGTTCTTTAGCGAAAGTCTCAAGAAAATAAAAGTGGCTATAGAAGAGGCTATGGAATTGAACGGGGCAATATCCGAAACACAATTGGATGCCATAGCTGCATCATTGGATTATCTTAAGGAAATGGGAGTTCCTCTTGACAGTATAGCTCAATTGGAGGAGAAGCTGACTTCACTGGCTAACCTGGCCAGAGGTTACAGCAGTTTTGATGATCCAAACAGCCCGTATTTTGACGGCTTTGCCAATGCTGATTTACTTTCACCTGAAGAGGTGGCAGGAGAGAATGACGGCAATACAGGCAATAGTGATACAGCAAATGGCGTCGGTAAGGAATTGACGGGAATAGCTGATTCAGGTGAAAACGCCTTACCGACAGATGCGGATCAGGCAAGCCAGGACGCTGCTCCTGCTGATAAGGATATAGTCGGGCCGGATAAGCCTGCCGAGGATGAGGCAGCAGGCGGAGGAGACGGAGATGTTTGGGACGAGCTTGCAGATGATGAAGCTGAGTCAGGTGAAGACGGGTTTGCGTCTGATGAAGCCGAGTCAGATGAAGACGGGCTTGCATCTGAGGTTGATTCTGATGATGTGAGTGCTGACGAAGCTGCAGCTGTTGATGAGCTTAACGAGGATAAAGCTCCATCCGATCAGGATACAGAAGATGAAGCTACAGCAGATGATGATAAGAATAATAGCGACGATGAGAGCGAAGGCTCGGAAAAGGAGAGCAAAAAGGCTGTAAATGAAAAAACAACCAAGATAAAGCTTGTACCGGTTTATGATGTTGTTGAAACAAGGTATTTATTATATGAAGAAAAGGATTTACTGACCAGGGAAGATAAGGAGCTTGTTTCAGTCAATGAAAAGCTGGAGAAAACCGGGCGTATGGTTGATTATCGTCCAAGGAGTAATGCTGACATCAGCTCACCGGGGGACAGCAATGTTTATGGATATATCCTACTTTCAATAGCCATAACCGGTGTCGCATTGCTACTGGGCTATCTGCTGTACAAAAAGCACAAGGAGGCTATGCTATGAAACTGAAAGGTATTGTGTTGACTCTTTCCGGTATTGTTTTAGTAGCATTAATTTTGTTCATGACCAAATTGGCAATAGATAGCAACAACCATTACCTGAAGCAATATTCACAGGCCTGTCTTGGAAATGAAACGGATAAAGTGGCGCAAAAAATCGGTATATATATGGAAGGCAGACATAATAATATATGTCTGCTTTCCGAAATGATTTCAGAAGAGCTGCCACAGCTGTCTGCGGAGGAATACGACAGTAGCTTGATGGAAAGCGGCCGCTTAATTGAAATATTAAAGGATGTGGCAGAGTCCTTATCCCTCAGTGATATAATGATCTGCAATATCCAGGGCAGCGGATTCGGCTTGGATGGTGAGGAATATAAGCTGGATTCATGCATGCTCTATCAAAAAGCGCTTCTTGGAGAAGCAGCGGTTGCATACACTGATTTCTATAATAATGGCGGCAGTCTGGCGATAGTTGATTCGGTACCGGTTAAGCGTGACAATGAAGTAATTGCAGTAATAAGAACCGCAACAGATCCGGAGATACTAAGAGGGCTGATATCCATGACCACATTTCGAGGCAACGAGGATGTGTTTATTATAGAGCGGGACGGAGATATCGTTTTGTCGACATCGGATATGGTAATTGAAGCCAATAATATACTTTCATTATTGGATGAAGAGGCTGAGGATTACCAGTCGGTGCTTCAGGTTATCAATCAGGGAAAAAGCATACTTTCTGAGCTGAATATAAATGATGAGAAGCATTACATCTACTACCGGGGAATTGATGGAGCAGGCAAACTGGGGGTAATTAGCATTATTCAACAGAAACTGCTGGCAGAAGCATACAGCAGTGCAAATACCTCGGAGGTCGACCGCTTGCTAGCAACAACAGCAATTCTGTCTTCTGCAGGCATCATAATTCTGATAGCTGTATCGGTTTATGAAATTGCGAAAAGAAGGAAGGCGGAGTTTATTGCTTATAATGATCCGATAACCGGTGGTATGAACTTCAATAGCTTCAGAAAATTCGCCTTAAGGAATATTCAGAAGAAAACAAATGATAAATTTGCCGTTGTGCAGATGGATATTGATAAATTTGACTATCTCAGGGAATTCTTTGGTCAGGATGAAATCAAGCGCCTGCAGAAATGTATAGCGGAAGTACTGGAGGCCAATATGCAGGATGATGAGCTCTTTTGCAGACAAAGCTCGAAATATTTCAATATCCTGCTCAAATATCACAATAAAGAAGAACTGGCAAATCGAATTGCGTATTTAAACACCCTAATCAAAAACTATGAGGAGGAGAGAAGGGACAGTATTAAATATGAATTTATTCTGAGATTTGGCATCTACCTGGTGACAGAGGATGATAATGATGTCGAGCATATGGTTGATAAGGCTAATCAGGCACTGCTGCATATTAAGGATGACCGAAGCAATCTGTTGAACTTCTTCTCCAATTCCATGTATGACAGGCTTCATGATGAAAACGTAATTAAGGAAGGAATGTACAGGGCGATAGAAGAAAAGGAATTGGTTCTTTATCTCCTGCCGAAGTATGACCTTAAAACCGGCCTGCAGGTAGGGGCGGAGGCTCTTGTAAGATGGTTGCATCCGGAAAAGGGGCTTATGTATCCCGGCCGATTTATAAGTGTATTTGAAAAGACCGGCTTTATCGGAAAAATGGATATGTATATGCTGGATCAGATGTGCAGCCTGCTTAGAGATTGGACCAAAAAGGGCTACCGTCCTATGCCTCTGTCGCTGAATATATCCAGGCTTAACCTCTATGATCCCAATTTCATCAAGAATGTGCTGGAGATAACTGAAAAATACGGTGTTCCTACGGAATTGCTGATATTTGAGATTTCTGAGGAGTCAATACAGGACAATATGGAGCTGGCGGCAGGCTTTATCAGAGAATTCCGGAAGCATGGCTTCATAGTATCCATCGATAATTTTGGTACAGGCAACGTCTCCCTGGATACTCTTTATCATATTCATGTGGATGAGCTCAAGCTGGATAAAAGCTATATTCAGGAGGCGGAGAAGTCCGACAGAGGTCTGATGATTATACAGGGTATAATAGAAACCGCAAAGAGACTGAATATCAAGGTGGTATCCCAGGGAGTCATGAGCCAGAAACAGGCAAAGCAGCTGAGAATGATGGGCTGCGATATGCTGCAGGGATTTGTGTTCTCGGAACCCCTTCCTGTCAATGAGTACGAGGACTATGCCTATGGACCGAGAGCATTGGAGAATAAAATAAGGGTATAAGAAACCTCCCGGTGGTCAGATATCGTACCTGCCGGGAGGCTTTTGCTGTGAATGCTTTGCTCAATAATTACCTGGGTGAAATATGAAATCTTAATATTATTTATGTGCGTTTTTTAGCTGTTGCCAGGGACCAAATTGAAATGATACCTTTGTGTTTTCATATCCTAAAATATGCTTGATTATTACAATAGCTGCTATAAGCATGCTGCCGTAGCGAACGCCGGGAATTGGACAATAGCAAAAGCTGTATATGGCAAATAATGCATATGAAATAATGCAGCGAACGCCGTCCGGGCGGATAATTACAAAAAAGGTAAAGAAAAAAAGAGGAAGGGCCAGAGCAAGTACTATATAGCTGCTGGGTATCAGGCCCAATAAACAGCCGAAGGACGAGGCAATTGCCTTGCCACCATGCCAGTTAAACAGGGGGGCGGTGGCATGTCCTGGAACAGGGGCTGCCAGAACCGGTATAAAATACAAGCTTTCAATATCCAGATATTTTACCGCAAAATATACCGGTACAAATCCCTTTGCAACATCCAGGAAAATTGCCGGGATACCGTATTTTACTCCAGCCTGTTTGATTATATTTGCAGCACCGGGATTTTTGTCGTCACTTATTTCCATAATATCGATATTGCAAAAATATTTTCCAATCATATAGCTGTACAGGATGCTTCCGGATATAAAGCCTGCAGCAATAAAAAGAATATATTGCATCAAGAGACACCTCCCT
>ENA-OWPA01000809-OWPA01000809.1-bioreactor-metagenome-genome-assembly--contig:-NODE-809-length-31071-cov-3.381977_pt1 | contig 31071 bp, 25 predicted proteins | sample MGYA00238139_ERZ651803 | MGnify/ENA primary metagenome ERZ651803 (study PRJEB26909, sample SAMN07631231) | bioreactor metagenome | isolation source: Switchgrass digestor | place: USA: Dartmouth... | reverse complement strand
CGATGCTCCGGCATCAGATCTGGAAATACAATCGGAACAGAAGGTTGCTGATTATAGAAATAAATGCAACAGACGGGTCGAGAAAGTGATTCGTAGTAATTATCCATTAAGGCATAAGGGCTACTTAAAAAAAGCATTTTATAGAGATACTTCCAAAGAAGACGACCGAATCTTTTCAAGACCGGTAAAAATACTGCACATAGATGGTGATGAGGAATACCTTGAGACTTGTCTTTCAGAATACAGAAAGCTGCATATGGATGCTGTAGGCAAGTATATCCCTGAAAAACAGCAGCCTGCTGCAGTATATAAACTCCTGCAGGAATACAAACCGGATATACTTGTACTTACAGGACATGACGGTGTAATAAAGGGAGACAAAAGTTATCTGAATGTTACGAATTACAGAAATTCCAGATACTTTATAGAAGCGGTAAAAGAAGCAAGAAAATATGAAAATGACATAGACAGTCTCATAATTTTTGCAGGAGCATGTCAATCTATGTACAGTGAGATAATTAAAGCAGGGGCAAATTTTGCAAGTTCACCAAAGAGAGTGCTTATACATGCCCTTGATCCGGTACTTGTATGCAAGAAAATTTCGTTTACAGGAGTCGACCAAATAATTTCACCACAGGATGTTGCTTCCAGTACAATAACAGGACCTGATGGAATAGGGGGACTTCAAACAAGAGGAAAATACAGGGATGGATTTCCTGAAGATGGCTATAAAGGTTGAAATATATACTGATATTTTTGAATTATTATCTTGTATTTTAAAAAATACTTGACATAATTTATTTGTAGCTGTTATAATATGTAATCCTTTGACATTTAGGACGCCCTGTGATATAATGTCATTAAACAGAAGATGAGGTGATTTAATGATCGAAAAGGGCGACCTATTCCAGATAAAGAAGGATATTGAGAATTTTGTTGGTGAGAAAGTTCAGCTAAAAGCCAATAAGGGAAGAAAAAAGTCGTTTATTAGAGAAGGTATACTTGAAAATACGTATCCTAGCATCTTTATCGTGAAGTTTGAAAATGAATACGATACAACAAGGAGAGTTTCATATAGCTATACAGATATATTAACAAAAGCAGTAGAAATTGTAGTTTGCAAGGATGATAAAAGAATTGAAGTTGGCTGAAGCTAGACAAGTCAAATATCTAATTAGAAAGTAGAAAAGGCCGGAAATAAAAATCCGGTCTTTTTGTTTTCTATTTTCTAAATGTCTTTTATATCTTTATATTAAACACAATAAAGAATCTGCATACTTTTATTTAATCAGTAATAATTTTGTAGCCTTGTCAATATATATTACTATATGGATAAACATCTTGATTTTAAGCCTTATACTGTAGGCAATATGTCTACGGGAACTTTATTGATAAATTAGGGGGAGGAAAGGATATGTCTCTTGAGCTTGTTAGGGAAAGTATAAGGGTCAATCAGATCGTAGGAGAAGACAGTACACAAGCAGTTATTGAAAGCGATATTATAGTACCAGATACCAAACCTGATGTTGCACGAGTCTTACTGCTTGATGGGGACGTTCATGTTAATAGATTAGAAACTGTACAGGATAAAGTAATAGTTGAAGGAGTGATCCGCTATAACATTATTTATGTATCGGATGAGGATGAGGCTTCCGTAAGGAGCATCAATACTGCAGTTAATTTTTCAGAGGATCTTAATATTGCAGGCACAAGGCAGGACATGAGTTGTAAAGTAAAATGTGATGTGGAACATGTACAATATGAAATACTGAACAGCAGAAAAATTAGCACGCAAGCTATTATCAGGATAAATGGAAGAGTTGTTAATGAGATCGACAAGCAGATAGTGAATGATTTGACCGGAGTAAATAACATTCAGATTTTGAGAAAAAACTTCAAGATAAACTGCTATTTGGGAAGAGGAGAAAGTGTAACGTCAATTAGTGAAAGAATGGAGGTTCCTGCAGGTAAGCCACCAATAAGAGAAGTACTGAGGACCGATGTTAAAATCGGGAACAAAGGGTATAAGATAACTGAAAACAAGATAATTGCAGAAGGTGAAATTAATGTTTCAACCCTTTACATAGGCGATGACGAAAGAGGAAGTATACAATCTATGGAACATGGTATTCCTTTCACCCAGTTTGTAGATTTGCCCGGCATTAATGAGGAAGGAAGGGTTGAACTGGATTATGATATTGTAGACTCATTATTTGAACCTGAAGAAGACAGTGATGGTGAATTGAGATTTTTGAAAGGTGAAATAGAACTGAATATTAACGCAGAGGGTTATGCTAAACAGGATGTAGGAATTATTGAGGATGCATACAGCCCTCGCAGTAGAATGGATATAGAGAAACAGCCATTTAAAGTGGAGGAACTTATAGGTGAGAGCAGGAGCCAGGTAATACTGAAAGATAGTCTGGTGCTGGATGATGAAAGTCCGGATATAAGTGAAGTCTTTAATGTTCTTGCAAGGCCTGTCCTTTCAGAATATAGAGTAGTGGACAACAAGGTTGTGATAGAAGGCGTTGTGAAAAATAACGTTCTATACCTTGCAGATAATGAAGAAAAGCCGGTTTTCAGCCATGGACAGGAAATACCTTTCAGGCATACAGTTGAGTTGGATGGAATAACTCCTGATATGAGCTGTGATATCTCATTAGATATAGAACACTGCAATTATAGCATGATATCAACCCGAGAAGTGGAAGTAAGACTTATAGTGGATGTAAATACGGGAGCTTTAAAAAAGATTACAATTCCTGTAATAGAAAAGATTGTGGAATCCCCGGTTGATGATAAAAGGTTTGAATCACAGCCCAGCTTAATAATTTATTTCACGCAGCCGGGTGACACACTCTGGAAAATAGGAAAAAGATATTATTCTACTCTTGATGATATAAGGGAATTAAATAATTTAGCTGATGATACAATTAAGCCTGGACAGCAAATACTTATTCCCAGAAGAAGCACCTAAAAAAGAGCAACCTTGCCTCGAAATGATTAATATTAATGTATTAAAAACAATAATTTTGAGAAATTTATGCGCCTGAAGTTATTACTTCAGGCACTTTTTATTGAAAGTATAATGTTTTTTGTATATAATAAATAATATATTGTTAAAGTAATAACAATTTAATTATAAATGACTTGGCTTAAGAAATATTATATTTGATTGCATTAAGCTGGTAGCAGGTGAGAAATGGATTTAATTGAAATTAAGGCAAGAGCAAAAATAAATCTTTCACTGGATGTAAAGGCTAAAAGACCGGATGGATACCATGATGTTTGCATGGTCATGCAGACTATAGCTTTACACGATGTTGTTTCTGTAGAAAAGGCTGAAAGCGGGATTGAAGTAATGTGCAATAATCCCGTAATACCTTCAGGAAACGGGAATATTGCATATAGAGCAGCCCAAATAATGATAGAAAAGTATGGAATAGACAGTGGAATAAAGATAAACATTGATAAAAGAATTCCTGTCGCAGCCGGGCTTGCCGGTGGCAGTTCGGATGCGGCTGCTGTTTTGAAGGGCATAAATGCTTTGTTTTCACTTGGATTAGAGCAGCATGAATTATTGGATGTTGGAAAATGTATTGGTGCTGATGTTCCATTTTGCATAAAAGGAGGAACCGTACTGGCGGAAGGCATAGGTGAGATATTAACTGACCTTACACCCTTGTCTGAGGTAAGTATTGTGCTGGTAACGCCAAAAATTAATGTATCTACTGCATGGGTCTATAAAAGTCTTGACCTGGATGTAATTCAATCCAGACCTGACACTTATGCAATTATTAATGCAATCGAAAAACGAGATATTGATATGTTGGCAAAAAATATGATTAATGTTCTTGAGACAGTTACAGTGCCAAGATACGGAATTATTGAAGAGATTAAAACCAGGTTGGTTGATCTAGGCGCTGCAGGAAGTGTGATGAGTGGTAGTGGGCCATCAGTGTTTGGCGTTTTCTCAGATGCCCAAAAAGCTAAAAACGCTTATGGTGAAATGAAAGATGACAGGTGGGACTGCTTTCTTACCCATGTAGAATAATCGTGATAAAGTTGCAGTGAGGAGAGATTAAATATGGCTGGGAAATTATCAAAGATTAATTTTAATGACTATATGCCTTTAAGAGAAGTGATTTTCAACACTTTAAGGCAGGCAATTATTTTAGGAGAATTAAAACCCGGGGAAAGGCTTATGGAAGTTCATCTTGCCGAAAAAATGGGTGTTAGTAGGACACCGGTTAGGGAAGCGATAAGAAAGCTTGAACTTGAAGGCCTGGTTAATATGGTGCCCAGAAAAGGCGCTCATGTTGCCGATCTTTCGGTAAAGGATATAATGGATGTTCTGGAAGTTAGGGCTTGTCTTGACGGACTGGCTACTTCACTTGCGGCAAATAGAATTACTCAGGATGAGATCAAGGAATTAAAGCATATTCATACGCAATTTATTAATTATATTGAGAAGGATAATTTACAGGGCTTAATTAAAAAAGATGTTGAGTTTCATGATGTTATATACAGGTCGTCCAGAAATGAGCGGCTCATACAAATAACAAGCAACCTGAGGGAACAGGTACAGAGATTTCGCGTTATATATCTAAAGGATTACGGCAATACCAAAGACATAATTAATGAGCATAATGAGATTATTGATGCACTTATAGCAAAAGATTCGTCAAAAGCACAGGAAGTTGCACATAAACATATAAAGAAACAGGAAGAAACAATTATAAAGTCTCTAAAGGAGAATAAGATAGTATAAGATAATACAAGATAACACAAACAGCCAGTGAAGTGTAGTTTACTGGCTGTTTGACCATTAGTTTTGCATCATCTTCAAAGGTGCAGTCTGTCCTATTAAATTACTTCATACCCTAAGAAAGCTATTTCCTTTTTAATTTGCTGAGGATTTATGCTGTCAGGATTGTACTCTACCTGAACTGATTGAGTTTTTAGGTCTATTGCAACATTGTTCACACCTTGCATAGAGCTTAAGGTGTTTTTTATTTTATTGGAGCAGTTGCTGCATGATATTGAAGGTACATTAAAAGATACCGTTTCCATACATTCCTCCTGTTTTTTAATATTTAAATATAGGGACAGTTCTCAACTATTACTCAATTATTAAGCAGTGCTAAGCAGTGCAAGGAACAAAATACTGTCTCTATTTTTTCTTTCGTTTGCTCTTTTTGAACATGTTTGCAAAGTTGAGAACCGTCCCCGTTTTTTACCCTTTTTTTATCGATTTTGTTCACGATTTTATATTTTCCGTTTATAGTTTTAGTCTTTTGTTTCTAAAATATTATTGAAAAGAAGACTCTACATAAAATACCATGACTCAATTAATATTGACACAAATAATAGAGTAATGTAATATAGTTTGTAGTATTACAGTCAATGAATACAAATTCTTCTTTAGTAAACATACTTTTTTGGAGAATTTTCGTATAATAAGAAGAAAGTATAAAGAACTGGCAGGCAAAATGAATGGAGGTGAGAGAACAGACAGTAGTTTAATTCATGCTGTCGTAAATCAATATGCTGTGGTATGAAGAATTCTTAAACAAATATAAATCAGGTATTTCACACGAATTCTTATTTTATTTTAATGTAAGAGATGTTGTTGATAATTATAGATATATTGACAGATATATTTACGAGGAATTTATAAAGCAGAGGAATTTTTCTATTGTGGCTTTTTATGATATTTCAAGGGGATTGACTTTTCTTGAGCCTGGAATGGAAAAGGAATTCAATATTATTACAGGCAATGAAGCGGCGGGTAGTTTCAATGCAATGCCATCAAAAATTTTCAAATATATAGACACGGTGTTGAAAAGTACAAAGATGGCATTGTTTATCGACCATGTAGAAAAGATAATACCTTCAGGAAATATCGGCAGTCTTTCTTATGAAGAGAGGATTGCATTAATATGGCTCAGTGAATGGTCGGTAAATACGAAAATTTCAGCAGTGGGCAGTTGTATCTTCATGCTGTCCGATAATTTGGTGGATGTAAGTAAAGAAATACTAAAGTCATCTTACAGAGTTGAGCCTGTGCTTGTTCAACTTCCTGATATAAATGAGGGATGGGAAGGTCAAAACAAGCATCACAATTGATGAGTTTGCCATGCTTTCATCAGGACTGAGCAAAAAGGCCATAAAAGACATAAAGCTGAAGGCAGAGGCAGAGGATGTGCCGATAAGTTTCGAGTTTATAAAGGACAAAAAGCATTCGGTGCTTAAAAAGGAATATGGTGATGTGCTGGAATTTATATATCCGGAGATTGGCTTTGAGGATATTGGAGGCATGGATAAGGCCAAAAACTATTTGTTGAAAAATGTGATACAGCCGATAAAAAAGGGCGATTTAAGGAGAGTGCCCATGGGAATACTGCTGTGCGGTCCTTCGGGTACAGGAAAAACTCTTTTAGTCAATGCTTTAGCCAAGGCCAGCGGATTCAACTGCGTAAAAATAGACATGGCCAGGATATTGGGGCAGTATGTTGGTGAAAGTGAGAGGAATTTTAAAAAGTGCCTTTTGGGAGCTCAGTCACAGCAACCTGTAATAGTATTTGTTGATGAGATAGATACTACATTTAGAAGAGGTGACAGCGGGGATAACGGTGTAAGTCGAAATATTTTCAGTGAATTTTTGCAGTTTACAAGTAATACAAATAATAGAGGAAAAGTTATTTTTATTGCTGCTACAAACAGGCCGGATTTGCTTGACCCGGCATTGAAAAGGGCAGGCAGGTTTGACAAAAAAATACCGATACTTTTGCCTGAATTGGAAGAAAGAGCTGAAATATTCAGAATAATGATAGGTAAATATGAATTTGAAACAGATATAACGGATTTTACACCTTTTGCTGAAAAGACGGATAACTATACAGGTGCTGAAATTGAAATAGTGGTCAGAAAAGCATATGAGCTGGCTAATGAATACGGTACTGAAGGAGCCATACTGACATCCGAAATACTTGAAGAAGCTATCGAAAGGTGCAGACCGAGTACTCAGCAGGTGCAGTTTATGACTATGCTTGCAATTGAGGAATGTGACGATAAAGATTTGCTGCCTGATAAATATAAGGATTTATGTGGAAATACTTTTTCCCAGCAGGACTTTGATAAATATAGCGGGTGATGCCAAAAAATTGTGTTTATTACAATATTGTACCATTATGACTTTACAATAGACTTTATTTGTTATAAATTATTCATAAGAAACAAGTTTAATTGACTTGCAATGCCGGTAATTTGATAGCGAAACTATGAAATTGCTGTCTTATTTACCTGACGCAAAAATTTAATAAATTATAAAAAACAGGAGGCTGTTGTCATGGGGCTTTTTAGCAGGATTGGATCTTTGATTCGTGGATTCTTTGGTCTATTTGTCGGTGGTATGGAGGAAAAGAATCCTGAGGTTCTTTTTGAAGACATAAAAAATAAGATTGAGAAAGCAAGAAAAGAGGCAGAGCAGCAAATAATTGAAATACAGACAAATGCAGAATTGATCAAAATAGAAATGAAAAACGCCGAAAAGAATCTCAATGCAGTCAAAGCAAGAGTAGAGGCTGCACAAAGACAGGGTGATAAGGATTTGCTGGTTGAACTTCTTATTCAGGAAGAAGAATACCAGAATACTTATGATACCCATAAGGCAACATATGACAAGGCTATGGAGGAAGTAGCGAAAATACGTGAAGATTATAAGATATTTGAGTCTGAGATGAATGCGAAACTTAATGAATTGAAGACTCTTAAATCACAGGCGAAAATGGCTACTCTCAGAGAAAATATAAACTCTGTCAATGCACAGTATACTTCCAAGAATAGTAAAATTGGAAGTGTCAATGAAAGTATGGAAAGGGCAAGGGAGATTGTTAATAAAAAGACGGCAAGAGCTAATGCCATTGAATCTCTCAATGATACAAACACGGAAATGAAGCTCAAAAGGCTTGATATGAATTCAGCCAGAGAAAGAGCAAAGGCAAGGGCTGAGGCAATGTTAAGCGGTAATGAGGGCTTTGAGGTAAAGGAAAAGATCGAGAATAAAGCTAAGAATTAATAGCTCAAATACTAACGTTTTATTAAAATTTGCGAGGTAGTTATGAAATCTAGGTTATTGGTAGGTGCCCTATTCAGGTTAAGGAATTTGGGGATTTTATTGATTGCCCTGGGAATAGCCTTTTTTACGGCAGGTGCTATTCCGGCTGCACAATCAATCGCATACTCTGCAGCTTTGGGTGTATACATTATATCTGTCATTCAGAGCCTGGGCAGTAAAAAATTCCATGAAGAGTTCAGCCAAAAGGAGAAGATAAGACGTATTCAGGACCTTAATTATAAGTGCCTGAAGCTGGCTGCACAAGCAAAAAAGCATACTAATGCGGCTTACAGCCAAAAGCTCAATAAAGTTATTGAGGATAAGAATGCCATAGTGGACTCTTTTTTCAGAGGCGAGAAAAGTTTTCTCAAGGAAAAGATTGTTGAGCAGACACTAAACCTGGTTGTTTCTTATATCAAGCTTCTTACCAACTTTTGTATAAGAAGCAGGGAACTCAGCAGTATAGATGTGAGCGACGTTATTGAAAGAATAAACGTGAATATGCGAAAACTTAATTTTGTACAGGATGCAAATGCTGCTGAAGATTTGAAGAAGCTTATTGAAATGGATGAGAAAATAGTAAAACGGGTTAAGGAAGAAAAATCAGAGCTGGAGAGAATAGGCACTAAACTTGATTATATGGAAAGTACCGTCAATATGTTCAAACACCAGATAATGTCCAGTATAGAAACTGAAGAAATGTTGGAAACACTTGAAACTGCTGTTAATGAAGCTACAGCGCTGGACAACGTGCTTGAAGAAAGACGCAGAACCAGAATTAACGCATATTAGGGGGTAATAATGGGCATTTGCTGTGGAGTTGACATAGTTGAAGTTGACAGGATCAGACACTCTTTGGAAAACGGAGGGGAAGCTTTTAAAAAACGAGTTTTTACAGAGAAGGAAATAGAATACTGCGAAAGTAAAAAATCCGCGAAATACGAAAGTTACGCTGCCAGATTTGCTGCTAAGGAGGCCGTGTCAAAGGCCTTTGGGACAGGTATTGGCAAATATGTTTCGTGGAAGGATATAGAAGTCTTAAATGATGATAAGGGCAAACCGTACGTTGTATTGTCTGGCGGGGCAAAAGAGTTGTTTTACAGCATAAACGGTCTGGACATGTCTATAAGCCTGTCTCATTGTAAGGATTATGCAATAGCTTATGCTGTTTTTGAGATTGGAAATGTTTCCAGTGAAAATTAGCAGAGTCATTTCTTCAATTCTTCAATTATTTCTGATACAATATATTTAACAAATGTAAGAAAAATGTCTGATTAATTCGAAAAGGTGTGATGGGGATGAAAACGGTAAAATTCCTGCATTGTGCTGATATCCACCTGGATGCACCTTTTACTTCTCTTAGCACAGAAGAAGGAAAATCCTCTGAACGTAGGCAGGACTTGAAACTTACTTTCAGAAAGATTACCGAAACAGCCAAGAGCGAAAAGGTTGATTTACTTCTCATAAGTGGAGACCTCTATGAACATCATTATGTGCGAAAGTCTACCATTTATTTTATTAACGATTGTTTCAATGAAATTCCTGAAATAAAGGTGGTTATTGTGCCGGGAAATCATGACCCAAATACTGCTAACTCTTATTATAGGAATTTTAATTGGGCTGATAACGTTCATATACTAACGGAGGGAAATTCCTTTGCCAGGTTTGAGGATATTGATACCATTGTTTATGGTATTGGTTTTGATAATAATTTAAAAGACGTGAGTATAAGCCACGAATTTAATGAAAATACAGAGTCATATATTAATATTCTTCTTTGCCATGGTACACTGGATATGGATATAGGAGACAATAATTACAACCTGGTTAGGAGTGAAGAACTTGACAGACTGGGCATGGATTATGTTGCTCTGGGACATTTTCACAGCAGGATAGAGGCAAAAGGTATGCGGGGTAACATTTTTAATCCCGGAAGTCCTGAACCACTTGGTTTTGATGAGATGGGCGAGCATGGCGTTATTGCAGGTTCAATTGTAAAAGACAGAAACTCTTTTTCAAAAGTTGACTGGAAGTTTATAAAGCTTAACCGTAAGAGTTATGAAGAGGTTGAGGTTAATATAGATGGGTGCTGCAGCGACGAGCAGGTGTGCAGCAGAATTCTTGAAACTCTCGGAGAAAAGGATTACAGAAACAGTCTTCTTAATATAACATTGAAAGGATATACCGACAGCAATTTCAAAATAGACAGTCAGGTTGTAAAATCTTACATAATGGATAAGGCATACTTTATAAAAATAAAGGATTTTACAGCTCCCGATTATAATTTTGATGAGATTTCAAAAGAGCCTGGTCTTAAAGGACTGTATGTGCGCAAAATTCTTTCAATGATTGACGAAAGCACGGATGAAGACAGAGTAAGACTTCTTAAAAAAGCGCTATATTATGGAATAGAGGCTTTGGAGCGGGGCGAAATATGCATATAAATAAGCTTCATATAACAGGTTTTGGGAAAATAAAAGATGAGACTATAGAGTTTTCCGATGGGCTAAATATTATATACGGATGCAATGAGGCAGGAAAGACTACCCTTTGGTGGTTTATCAGGGGTATGCTTTTTGGCCTGAAAGGGGGAAGAAAAACCAAAGACGGTACTCCTCCGCCATTAAAGAGATATAAGCCATGGGATAACGGAAACTATGGCGGTATCATGGAATATACCCTTGACAATGGTGAACGCTACAGAGTGGAAAGAGATTTTGACACAGGCTTTGTCAGAGTGTTCGATTCCCATTTTAATGATATAACCGGCACTTTCGCTATGAACAGAGAGACAGGTGTTCAATTTGCTGAAAAACATATTGGACTTAACGATACGTGTTTTGAAAAAACGGTATTAATAGGGCAGATGAACTCACGTATAGATGACAGCGGCAGCAAGGAGCTTGTCAGCAGACTTGTCAATGTAAATCAGACAGGTTTTGAGGATGTGTCTTTTAAAAAAGCCCAGCAGGTGCTGAAAGACGCATTGAAGAACTATGTGGGCAATGAAAAGACATCTGAACGTCCACTGGATAAAGTAATTAAAAAAATGTCGGAACTAAAAGAATGGAAAGTAAGTCTGATTAATAAAAAGGAATCGGTTTTGACCACTCAAAGCCAACTGAATAACGCACTTTTTGAAAAAAATCGTGTTAAGGACAAAAAGGAAGCTCTGGAGGAAGCGGGGAAGATAATAGCTCTCATAAAAGAGGCTAAAGGATATAAGGACAGGCTTGCCTATTTGAAAGAGGCTGCAGAAAAGATTTTTTCTGCTGATAAGGAACTTAAAGAAGCAAAAGAAAAGTTAAGGGAGGTTTGTGAAAGCCGCAAGCAGCTTGCTGCATTTTCACATTATAGTGATGAGTCCGGAGAAGACTTAAGTATAAAATATCATGAGCTTAAGCTGCTGCAAAAGGAAAATGACAGTTTAAAAAACTCAATTGAGTCTAAAAAACAACACTGCATGGAACTGGAAAGCAGGATAGAACCTGTCAGAAAACTTGCCATGCTTGATGAAAACTCAGATAAGAAGATATTTGCTCTTCGGGAGGAAATAGACAGCCTTAAACACGAGCAGAAGAGGTTTGTAACTACTTATGCGTATAGGGAATTGAGACAAAAAGAGAAAAAGAAAAACACTTCTGCAGCGGTATTTATTTTATTAACAGTGCTTGCGATTGTATGTTTAGTTTTAGGTATAAACGGCGGCAAAGGAATATTTGCACAAGTGCCGACTCTGCCAGTATTTGCGGTATCACTGCTTTTGCTTGCTTTGGCGGCAGTACAGGCTTGTAGGAGTATAAAACTGGGCAGGGATATTTCAAATATGAAGAACATGAAGAAAAAAGAAGATGCAGTGGCTGCCGATATAGCAAAAAAACTAGCAGAAAAGGAGAAATCCCTTAATGAAATATTGAATAAGGCTGGTGTGGCAAGCATTGAAGACTTTATTGCGGCCAAGGCATCGTGCGACAGTTTGGTACAGCATTTAACAATGCTAAATAGCGAGATTGAGCATATGGAAGAAAGGTATAAAATAAATACCCAATCAATTTGCATGATAAAGAAAGAAATCACTGAGAAACTTGTGACAGCCGGGATAATTGGAAGTGATAATGAGGAATTGGAAGAAAGGCATATAAACGAATTTAAGGTAGCTATAGCAAAGTATAAAGAAATCGAAACCTCTACGGAGTATTTATCAAAGAGGGTTGAGGATTTGGAAAGTACCCTCGGATCACTCTATGGCACTGTTTCCTCAGTATGTATGAAAAACTGTAACAGTAGTGAAGAACTGGATTCTATCATAAAAGATATATCCATAAAGGTGCATGAAGCGGATGAGAGTATCAGTAATACCATAAAGGAAGCTTCACAGCGATTTAAGCATGTATGCCTTGAAAAGCCATATTTTGAACTATTGGCACAGGTTGATAGTGGACAGGCCTTAGCAGAGACAGAAGAAGACTGGAAACTGGAATATGATGTTGCATGCAGGCGGGGCAACGAACTGGCGCTTATGATAAAGGAATACGAGACCTTGCTTAAGGGTATTCCGGATGATGAAGAAATACAGAACGTGCAGGAACAGTTAGAAGAACTTGAGTTTAAGAAGAGGGAACTGGAAGAGAAGGGGGAAGCTCTTAGAATTGCAATTGATGTAATGACTGAGGCAAGCACTGATTTGCAAAGAAATTTTGTCCCTTCCCTTAATTCAAGGATGAGTGATATCATCAGCAGCATAACTTCAGGAAGATATAAAGAGGTTCGAGCTGACGATAACCTGTTTCTTAAAACAATATCACCGGAGACTCTTGGTGTTACATCAGCAGCTTTACTAAGCTGTGGAACGGTGGAGCAAATATATTTTGCTTTAAGAGTAGCTATGGCGGAGTTAATATCAAACGGGGAAAAGCTGCCGCTTATTATGGATGAAACTTTTGCGTTCTACGATGACGTAAGAAGTATGGAAGCCTTCAGATTTTTGGACAAGCTTTCATTGGACAGGCAGATTCTGCTTTTTACCTGCAAAAGCAGTGAAATTGAGATGGCCAAAAAACACAGGCCTGATGCCAGGTATCTGATACTGGAAGCGTAAAGTAAGAAAGATAAAAATTATCAGGGGGTAAGGATTTGATGAGAAGGTCTGTATTTATAGTAGTATTATTAATTATTGTACTGTTGATGTTTGCAGGTTGTGGAAAAGAAACCAAAGTAGCAAGCCTTGACTTTTCCTCTATGGACAGTGCAGAAAATGTTTCTGCAGAAGGCAATTTCTCAGCAAAGAGTTCTGATATGAAAAATTCAAACACTGTAAATAAAAAAGTTGAAGATGATAATAATTCTGATGTTTCAGATTATAAAGATAATATTGGTGTAATTATTGATACTACAGTGGATGTATTTGCCAATACGGATATTAAATCAGAAAGGCTTACACAAGCAATATTTAATCAGCCTGTTGAAATACTGGAGGAAAGTGAAGACTGGTTAAAAGTCAAAGTGGTGGATGGCTATACTGGCTGGGTAAAATCCAAATTTGTCAGTACTGATACTTTAAGTATTGATAAAAATAAATATAAATACAAGGTTGTTATTTCGGCAAAAACAAAAACAATATTATCACAGGCAAAGGGTGGTATTACAGTTAAAGAAGTTGTAATGGGTACTGAGTTGTACTCTAACAATAAGATAGACGGCTCATATGAAGTGGCTCTTCCCGGTAGAATCACCGGCTGGGTCAGCGAAGAAGGAACCATGGAACTTGAACCGGACATGAAAATACCTGAAACCCAGGCTGAAGACTTTGTGGAAACAGCTAAAAAGTTCAAGGGCACTAGGTATATGTGGGGAGGAGTTAGTGTCAATGGCCTGGATTGCTCAGGACTGACTTATATATGCAGCAGGATTAATGGGGTCAATTTGCCGAGGGATTCAAAGGATCAGTTTAAAGTTGGTAAAATGGTGGGGAAAAGTGAAATACAGCCGGGAGATTTGGTGTTTTTCAGTACAAATGAAGATCTGAAAGATATATCCCACGTTGGAATCTATATAGGTAACAATGAGTTTATCCATGCAGCAAAGGGCAAAGGTTATGTGCTTATTTCTTCCCTTGAAAGCAGCTACTACCAGAAAAGACTGGCAGGGATAAGACGAATATTTTATTAATAATTTATTTAGAGGGGGGCTCAGGATGCTTGCATTCATTGAAGGGGGAAGTAGTTCCCCCTAGAGAAATATTTCGTTGTAATTTTGCTCATGAGATTTGCCTTATTCTCCGCTTCGCTAACAATTTCTAAAACCCTCTGCTATACTGTCTCATTACATAGTGCAAGAAGCTAATTTTATATCCAAACAGTCAAAAATTGAGAACTGTCCCCAATAAATGTTCCCAATTGTAAGCCTTACTCAATCGTAAGCTTTAATTCTTAATTGAAGAATGAGTTCTTAGGCTTTAACCGTATTGCGCAGGTTTTGGTACGTAAGCTCTTCAAGAAGAAGCATAATGTCTTCTGCTGCATGCGGCTTTGCAAGGGATCTTGACATTTCCTTCATGTACCGCAGCCGAAGCGGGTTTTCCAATGTTTGACGCAATATACTGTCAATATTGTCTTCGGGCGTTATTCTTACAGCTGCACCGCTATTGACAAGAAATTGCGCGTTTTTTTCTTCCTGCCCGGGTATGGGAGACATTATAAATATAGGAAGTTCTTTTATTAGAGCTTCTGAAATGGTCAGGCCTCCTGGTTTGGTTATAATGAAATCTGATACTTCCATATAATCAGCAACAAGATTAGTATATCCCAGGATTTTGACTTTCTTATCCTTAACTTGCGAAGAGTTTTCCAGCTGCGTCTTTAACTTTTGGTTTTTTCCTGTAATGGCTATTATTTGACTGACTTTTTTGCTTTTTTGCAGTATCTGAAATGCTGTGTACATTTCACCAAAACCAAGGCTTCCGCCCATAATCAATGCGGTAGGATGATCATTAAGTCCAAGCTTATTCAATAGTTTTTTCTTGTTTTTTCTTTCCAAAAAGGCCATTGAAACAGGAATCCCCAGATTATGTATGATGCTCGGAGAAATTCCGGTGTCAATCATTTTTTCTTTTATGAACTCATGACCAACTACATAGGCATCTATGCCATCCTGTCTCCAGAGTATATGTTCTGTAAAATCTGTAATGACAGCTATTACAGGACAAAATATGTTGTTTCTTTTCTTAAGATAAGAAACCATTTGTAACGTTATTGGATGTGTACAAACGATAGCAGACGGATTAAAATTATTTATTAAACTCTGCAATTTGCCGGACAATGCACCGAATATATTATTTGAAATATTAATAATGTTACTGTCATACTCTGATAACCTGTACAACTTTCTGTATATATTTGGTGTTTTTTTGATTGTATTAATGTAGCTCCCCATAATAAGCCTGTCAACTAATGGACTTATGTATTTCAAAGCATCCACTATCATAGTTCTTGAAGAAGGATATTTTAAATCAATTCTTTCTTTTACAGCCTCGGCAGCCCTTCCGTGTCCTCCACCTGCAGATACTGATAAAAAAAGTATATTCATGCCATGCCTCCAATATTTGAGGGTAATCACCTTCTAATTATTAGCAAAACGTTTATTAATTATTACATTGCTTTTGGTTAGTACTGTATAGTTTGGACTGTAAACGCCTGAAAATGTATATTTTCTGTAATAAGACAAAAAATATCAATGCATATCCGAAAAATTAAAAGATTGTTATAAACTTTTGAGGAGGAGTGTCATTGAGAAAAGCAAAAATTGCTTTAATGATAATATTGGTTATGTTGCTTGTCTCAATTTCGGATAGTAGGCAGTATATTGCGCCATCTATACCAATACTAGATTTAAACAGTGAAGGACCGGATGTAAGTGACTTGCAGCAGAGATTAAAAAATTGGGGCTATTATAAAGGTGAAATAGACGGATTTTTTGGATGGGATACTTTTTTTGCAGTAAGAGATTTTCAGGAAAGCCATGGACTTGAGCCTGTAGGGATAGCTGATTCTAAAACGCTAATGGCGATGGGATTTACAAAGCTGAGAAATCCCCGTACAGTGTATGCCCAGTCTGGAACAGGAGTATCAGAGGAGCAGCTTTTGGCCAGGGCCATAAACGGTGAAGCTCGCGGTGAGCCGTACGAAGGACAGGTAGCAGTGGGAGCGGTAATATTGAACAGAACCAGAGATCCAAAGTTCCCTAAAACAATAGCAGGAGTGATATATCAGCCTGGTGCATTTACTGCGGTGTCTGACGGGCAGATCAATGTGCCAATAGACCCTAATTCATCAGTTGTTAAGGCTGCTCGAGATGCATTAAATGGATGGGATCCTACAGATGGATGCCTGTATTACTGGAATCCTGCAACAGCCACAAGTAAGTGGATATGGAGCAGAACTATAGTAAAGAAGATAGGAAAGCATTATTTTGGGAAATAATTTGAAAACCTATAAAATAACGTTGAAGGAGGATAACAATTGAGTATCAGGGAAAAGCTCTTAGATTTTAAAAGAAGATTGTCAGACAGAAAAATGTACAGTATTGTAATTGTCGTAATTGCGGCAGTTGCAATATGGGGGATAATACAGTACAGAAAGGTGGCAGATCTGCGACAGGAATTGGACAATCAGTACAACCGGGCATTCTATGATATGATTGGATATGTTAATAATGTAGAGACTTTGCTTATAAAATCCATGATTACCTCTACGCCGGAAAAAACTGCCACAATTCTTCAGGAGGCCTGGAGACAGGCAAACCTTGCGCAGACAAACCTTGGACAGCTTCCGGTTTCTCAGCCGGTTCTTGCCAATACATCTAAATTTTTAACACAAGTTGGAGACCTTGCATATTCCCTGAACAATCAAAATCTGGACGGTAAACCTCTTAAAGATGAACAATACAGTACGATAGAAAAACTACATGGTTTTGCAGTATCACTGAATAAAAGCCTGAATGAATTACAGAGTCAGCTTGCCAGTGGAAGACTGAAGTGGGGTGAACTGGCTAACAAAGGAAGCAGGTTGTTCAAAAAAACATCGCAGAATATGCAGATGCAGCAGTTTGAGTCAATAGATAAGACATTTCAGGAATATCCTACACTAATATATGACGGCCCATTTTCAGATCATCTGACTACAGCTGAGCCAAAAGGCGTTACAGGGGATAATCTTAGTGCGGAGCAGGTAAAAGAAAAAGTTGTGAAACTTTTTGGAGAGGATAAGGTAGAATCAGTGGAATTTACAGGTAAAAATGATACTGATCCGTTAAAGACATACAACTACCATGTTAAGTTTAAAAATGCTCCTGATGATGAGATAGCAACTATAGGTATGACACAAAAGGGCGGTCATGTATTATGGATGCTTCATAATAAGACGGTTAAAGAAAAAAAGATAGAAATGGACAAAGCTAAGGAAATTGGTAGAAAGTATCTGGAAGAACGTGGTTTCAAGGGTATGGTCGACACTTATTACATTGCTGAGGACAACACTGCTACAATAAACTATGCTTATCAGCAGGATAATGTTACGATATATCCGGATTTGATAAAGCTTAAAATAGCCCTCGACAATGGGGATATAATAGGAATTGAGAGCAAGGGATATCTTTATTCTCATAGAGAAAGAGAAATTCCTGAGCCTAAAATTACAGAGGAGGAAGCCAGGGCAAAGATTAACCCCAGAATGAAAATTTTAAGTACAGGACTTGCAATTATTCCTACAGATTATAAAACGGAATTATTTGTTTATGAATTCAAAGGCAAAGTAAATAATAATGACTTCCTTGTTTACATAAATGCTGAAACAGGCAAGGAAGAGGATGTATTGATGATTGTAAACACGCCGAATGGAATTCTTACAATGTAACCACAGGTGTGAGCAAAAAGCTGGAATACGAAAAACACGAGGATAGTTCCGATAATGATGTCCGTTATGGGGACGGTTCTCAATGAATGAGGCATGAGAACAGAAACATAGAGGAACACAGGACAGAATATGGGGACAGTTCTCAATAATTACTCAACAGTAAGCAAAGCATACCATACAATGAGGTAAAAGTGTATCTGTCAAAAGTTGAGAACTGTCCCCCAATTTTGCCCAAATTTGGGTTTAATATTGTATATCTTTGTAAATTTAGATATTATAATATTATAAATATTAAATATAATATTATAAATATTAAATTGAGATGCATATATTGGAGGTTTAAAATGGAAGATAATTTTGTTGGGGTTAATGAGACAGAGGTCAGTCTACAGGAAGAGCAACTACGCAAGCCCAGTCTTGCTCAGGTTGCAGTTGTTTTTTCTATAACAGTAGTATTATTTTTTACCATAGGTTCTATGGTACAGAAAAATGAAATATACTCAGGACTTCTGATAACAGAGTTTTTATTGATAATGGCGCCTTCGTTGCTTCTGCTTTTTATATACAGATACGATGTAAAGAAAATACTAAGGCTTAATAAAGTAAGTTTGTTAAGCATTGTTCTGATATTTTTTATAATGCTGTTTGCAATACCGGTTGTTGGTATTTTTAATTTTGCAAATATGTGGATTGTAACTAAGCTGTTCGGAAGGGTTGATATAGTACAACCCCCCGTTGCAGAAACTGTAGGTGGACTTCTTATAAACATTTTGGTAATTGGCGGATCTGCAGGTATATGTGAGGAAATAATGTTCAGAGGGGTGATACAGAGAGGACTTGAGAGATTTGGAGCTGTAAAGTCAATTTTGCTTACTTCATTTCTTTTTGCAATTATGCATTTTGACTTCCAGAAGCTCTTTGGAGTATTTTTACTTGGGGCTCTTATAGGTTTTATTGTATATAAGACCAATTCTATTTTCAGTGGCATGTTTGCGCATTTTGCCAATAATACCATTGCTGTGCTTGCAGGTTTTGCTGCTACTCAGCTGGATAAGGGTCTGGAAGCTGAATTAGGCGAAATAAACAATCTTTATAATACAGGTATAGATTTTTCTGCTTTTGAAAACCTACCGTCTGAAATGCTCATAGTAGTTATTGTTTCGGTAATATTTATGGTACTCTTTTGCTCGGCAATGTTAGCAGGACTTATTATTGCTCTGTCCAGGATAAACAATGGCAAAGCAGAAAAGATTATACCTGAAAGAGGTAAGAGCCTTGCAGGCGCACTATGGTTTATCCCGGCGGTGGTAATAATAGGTTTTGTTTATTTTATGCAGGGTAAGGAATTGTTAAACGGAAATGCTGATGTCGCAGCAAATGTCCTGAAATTTTTGGCACAGCCGTTTTTGCTGTTACTGTTGTAGCAATATTGCATCAGTAAACTGTGTACTGGTTTTTGCTGTGTTTTTATTTTCCCATGAGAGTTTTTAACTTTCTTATATCTTCGCCTGCAAACTTATATATATCAAAAAAGCCAATTATCCTTGAAACTATTCTTTCATCATAGTATTCATACATCTTTTTAATGTCTATATTTGTGGATATGATAGTCTTACAGGGTTTTGAAAAATCATTTGACTGCCTCGTGCTGAGGAGAGTCAAAAAGTCGGCATATCTTGCTGCACTTGGGGATTCTGTGCCAAGGTCGTCAATTATTAAAAGCTCTACATCGTATATACTTTTGTAGCCTGCATCCTGATATGTATCATCCTTAAATGATCTGAGTTTGTATTCATTAATGGCATTAAAGAGTATGGGTGCAGGCTGGTAGAGTACTGTTACACCTTTATTCAGCAATTCAACAGCTATGCAGTTTGCCATAAATGTTTTTCCGACGCCAGCCGGGCCGCAAAAAAAAAGGTTCTTTGTATCAGGAGAATTGAAGTTTTCAATAAATTTCAGGCAGTCTTCTTTTATACCCAGTATATGTTTTCTGGGAGACTTCTTAATTCCATATTTTTTTTCATCAACCACATCGGGATAATAATTTTCATTGAAAGTAGAAAAATTCTCAAATTCAGCCAGTTTCAGGTTTGATTGGCTGTAAAGAAGATTAATAAGCTGCTGTTTGTAGCATGCGCATCTTATATCTCCGTTCTCTGTTCTTATGAAACCGGTATCTTTACACTGGGGACACTGATATACAGGCTCAAGATAGTTCTCAGGAAATCCGGCCTGCTTAAGAAGTTGAATTTTTTCTTCTTTCAAGCTATTGATTCTGAAATTAAAATCCGATATCAGTAGTTCTTTTGAACCACTTGTTAATAATATTTTTTTATTATATTTTAATCCAAGAGCCTGTATTTCCTCATCTATTTCCTGCAGTCTTGGTATTTTGGCATAAACAATGCTTTTACGTTTTTCGAGAGCATCATAAGCTGCTTTCTGCCTTTTATCATATTCTGTTTTTATTGCATTGTAAATATTTATTCCTGACATATGCTCCTCCTCAAGCGTATTCAAACTTCGCAAACATCAACCTGTAAGTTGTGTGTAGAATAATTTTGGTCTGTACTGTAATAATAGCTTGCACTTCAATAATGGCCTGTACTACACTAATAAACTGTATTGAGACAATTAGACTTCTTTGTAAAGTTTCTCAAAATCACTTTCATCATATTTCCTCTGATCGAAGTTACCACGCTGTGGCACAGGTGTCGATTGCTTCTCGCTGCTTTTGTTTGTGGTATTCTTTTGCCGCCTGAGTTTTTCAAATGCAACAATTTCTTCTTTAGTTTTTAAGCCATTTTCATGCCAGTTGGTAATAATTTTATTTATGTATTCGAAATTTGGATTGGGTGTTCTGGTTGTTTGTCTCAATGCCATATCAATTATACTGAAATCGTAATTATACTCCATAACCCAGGTTTCTATATAGTCTTCTTCATATTCAGTAAGCGGGCTTCTTCTATTGAGCTTTTTCACAATTTTATACTTGATATCGCGCAGCTTCTGGTATTCTATAAAATAATTGTCCAGATCGAAGGAATTTTTAATATTTTTACTGTGCCAGCTCTCAGCAACTTTTTCAATATATTGTTTTGCCAGTCCCTTACGGTCATAGCAGTGCTGAAAGAGGGCATACATTACATCCTCTTCAAAACCGTATCTGTCAAACCATGCATCTATATCAGTATACCATGAAGGTGACATAACACCCTGAAAGAAAGTGTTGTTTATTGCAGAAATTATTTTGCTGCGTTTTTTGTTCCTTTCAATACTCAATGACACATCTTCCGGACTTGAAGTAGTCTTTGGCCTGTATATCTTGTTTATTTCCTTTTCTTTCAGGTCTACCATTTGTATGCTGTTGTTTTTGCGTACTATAACTCCTATATTTTCAAGGTATATTAGAGCGTTTTTTACCTGATTCAGATCTATTTCAAGCTTTTTGGAAAGATCTTCTGCTGAAGCCTGCTTATTGTACTTGCTGAGAAACAGGCAATATAAATACACTTTCACATAATCACTGCTCATCGAAGGCATATATTCGGTGATGAATATATCCGGCACGAGCGTATCAGAATATAAAATTGACTTGCAAGCTTCAAAAATCATGTTATGCACCCTTCTTCAAAAAGTTCCTTTGCAGGAAATTGTTTATAATACTGTATCCAAATAATAAATTGTTCCATATTGCATTCAAATTATATCATATAACATCACCATATTACAAAATGAATAATGTGTATTGCTTCAGTTGGAAAATATGTCCGCATAGGCAGGTAAGCTACTGGCTCAAAGTATTTCATGGATATGTGCTGAAAGGCACATCAGGGAAGGCGAATGAGCCGCATGGGGACAGTCTGGCACAATTGGGGACAGTTCCACAATCGGGGACAGTTCTAAACAATGTCAGACAAGGGGAACATAGGGGACGGTTCTCAAGAAGAACATGGAGGGGGGCGATCCTCGACGATAAGAACCTTGCCGTGAATATAAGATAGTGCCTGAACATGGGGCAGTTTCCAACAATAAGCACCTTGTTGTGTATTGAGGACTATGCTTAACGTCTGAGACTCAATATGTCCCGGCACTGGTAATTGTACTGATATAGGGATAGCTAATAAATTCCTGAAAGGGCAAAGAAGTCTTTAAAGAGATGTAGTGTTGTGGGAATATATGGTTTTGCTTGACATTTTGCGCTTATAGTGTTAGAATTAACTTCTGCAAGAGGTATGTTGCATTTAAATGAATTTTAAGATGTAGCTTTAATATAATAAAAATTAATATGCGCCCATAGCTCAACTGGATAGAGCGTCTGACTACGGATCAGAAGGCTGCGGGTTCAAATCCTACTGGGCGCACCAGAAAAGCAAGAGCCTATAAGTATCATTCTTATAGGTTCTGTTTTTTTGCTTGTATTTACAACATTTTTGACAGGGCATTTTTTCTCTGAGCGGAATTTATCTGCAGCCCAATGTTTGCCTGATAATTTACAATTTATTGGGGTTAATGCTATGATTATTATACAAATCACTGCTATTAAATATAAACACAATATTATTAAAACATAATTAAAACATAGTTTAATAAAAATATAACCAAAGTTAAGCATAAATTCCTGGAGGCTTTAAAATGGATAAAATGCATAATAAAAAACCTGTTCTAAAGCACTTTGCTGAGCTAACAAAACAAGATTTTGATATTAATCCCATCTGGGTTCAGTGTCATTGTATTGATTGCTATGAACCATGGTATGATGATACTGATGAAGAAACTTTCAGACCCTGGGATAAAGGCTTTCCGGTGTCACCTTCTTTAGCTATGTTTCTTGTTAAATCTACGTTCACATTGGCTGATGGGACAATTTATGAAGGGTTTATTACTCCGCAGGAACCAGGCCAGAAAAACACCCACCCGGATTTAGGTATTCTTCAGCCTTATATTTTTGCACATAATGGCCAGGCAGTTGGTTTTTGGTTTGGATGTCTTAATGTAGATAAAGAAATTAAAGAATCCATCTATTCGCTTATTGGAAAAAATGCCAAAGATATTTTCCCTATTACATTTCATGCTAATGAGAATTTAGCCGAAGGCATAGTTAGTGGAAAAGTGTATGGTTTCTACGCCGTAAAAAATGGACGAGTACATATTGAAGTGTAGTTAGTGGACAAAATCAGCAGATACGCATATACTGCTGAGATGTGATTAACAGAAAATTTTATATTGTTTCTAATATAAGTAATATTATGCAATATTATAAGGAAAAGCTTTGAAAAAGTATTAGGAATTGTACGCATATAGATGACTTAGGATGCTATATCCTATCGATCGATAGAATAAAAATAAAATTTAAACATTAGTAGATTCGAGCTCATGAAGCTGCTATCTGAAGGGATAATTAAGGACTATTTTCCCCTCTGATAGAACGGTAAGAGTGACTTTAAAAGATTTTTTAGCAGAAAGGGGTTTAAAGGTTAATATTCACAGAAGCTATTTAAACCATGCCAGGCTCTAAAGGCAGTAGTTTTATTACTTGCATATCCAATGCTTCATTATGTATGTATCTTGTACATTTTTTTATTTATATTTTTGATTTAAAAGGTCTGACTGTAAGCATTTTACCATGTCTGGTTTCAATTTCTGTATTGGCAGGCATTAACTTTTTATGCAGCTATATAGTGTATTTGTCACTTTCACATATATCTATAGTAAAAAGATATATGGTATAGATATTAGTATTGCTCTCACGATTTATTTTCCTGATATGTCATGGCCTGCAAAAAAAAATAGATATATGCTTGAGGTTGATGAAAACAGGGCAGGAGGTTTGAAGGCTTTCAGTATGAAAAAAATGAAAGAAATGGGGAAAAGTGCATGAAGCTTTTACCCCCCTTTTCATTTTATACCACAGCCCCAAGGAGCATAATTTCCTCGTTTCGGGCATATATGCTATTGAACTGAGAAATTGGCAATGGATTAACACCTCTGCCCAATTCTATGGTAAAGCCCGGCCTTCTGAAATCTTGTATGAACCAGTCTTTATAACCCGCATAGGCAGCTTCTCCGGCGATGCCTATAGCAGTATATCCGCTTGCCCGGGAAAAGATATTCGCTATTGTACGTGATTCAGGTGGTGCAAGATTCATGAAGTCCCAGTATATTACTTCGCCCTGGGTATGATAGGCAATTACCAGTCTGAAATTGTGGCTTCTTGTAAAATTATACATTGCAATAGTTTCAGGTTCCGATAAAGGTGCTTCACCACCATAATCCCTGGGTGCAGGAGATACAATTCCCTGCTCTATTTCAAGACGTTTTTCTTCCTCCCATCCAGCAGGATAATTAAGGTTTAGATCTACACCCCTTATATTGGCTTTCCAAACACGTGGGAGAGGCAGTCCCGAGGTATTCAGGCGCGATGCATTTTGATAAGCTGGATTTGTATAGTTAGGCCACCGTGTTACCAAATCTACACCGTCAGGGTTTACCATAGGAATGATATATATACTGCTGCTGTTGAATATATTTGTTATATTATATCCGCGGATATTTCCACCCGATGAGTATGCTTTAGCGTAATTTTCCACAAACTTCATTAATACTGGGGTGGTAATCCATTCATTTGCGTGATGTGCTCCATTATATGATGCTTCACGAGGACCACGGCCTAACCGTATATAATATAGGTTTTTGCCCATTACGCTTGTACCAATGGTTCCTGTTTCAAGGAAAGGATATCTTGCTCTAAGGCCTTGAATTTGCAGCTCAAGAATTTCATAAGTATAGTCAATGTCAGTAAATACAATGTCTATTCCGTAAGGTACAATAATCTGCTGCCCTATGGATAAAGAAAGAGGATTAATACCAGGGTTTGCAGTTAATATAGCGTTTACAGTGGTATAATACCTTCTGGATATATTATATAAAGTATCTCCCTGACGAATAGTATATACGTCGTAACCTCTAAGAAGTCTTTCAAATACGCTCCATGTTGCAGGTCCTACAATTCCGTCAGCATCGAGATTGTTGTCCCTTTGAAATGCTATTACAGCCTGCTGTGTATTCGGACCATATATGCCATCTATGGAACCTGCATTGTAGCCAATTTTATTAAGAAGACTTTGAACGAGTTTTACATCTGGGCCTGTAGAACCTCGTAATAATGTTTCCATAGTTAATCATCACCCAACAACATGTTTTAAGTAAAGTTAATCCTCATATATTTTATTGAGATAAAATGAAAATGTGCCTGTCAAGGGTAATTCGGCTATATTCTTACTTATATTATGGAAAGTGGCTCCATATTATGAAAACTGTCCTGATATTATCATTTTTAATATGTACTCTTTCCTAATCAATATTAAAAATTAATAGCAAAAATTGAGAACTGTCCCCTATCATAATCAGTATTAAAAACTTTGAACTGTTCCCTATCACATTAATAGAAGTTCCATGCTTTAACATTAACCCTTCAACACCGGAATTGTTTATATAGTTTTACCCAATGTTGGATTGGTGTTATCCATGCCCCAATAGTTTACCTGCCTGCTTGTGCCACATGTGCTTCTCAATCACATCCATTACAGCCCTCGTTTGCTGTTTATATGAATATTTTGCTATAAAAAAGAACACTCCCAAATATCAGAATGTATCTAATATTGGGAGCGCATTTCAGACAGACTCCTTTATTCAGCCTCACAATAATTATTCTTCTATTTTTGAAATTGCCGGAATCTCTTGTAGTAATTCCTGAATTTCCTTGTATGTGTATTGAGTTTTCAATATTTAAGGCTGAACTGGTCGGTGCAAAAAGGATAGGGGGTGTGTATTGCCGCTTTTAGTTAAATTTTCATTTACTGTAAAATCAGGTAATTTCAATACTAGTATATGAAATAGATTAGCAATTGTTACATTTATGTTAACTAATTGTGTTATTAAATATTTGTTGCTATAATAATTGTAATTATTGAATTATACGTTAACCGGCGAGAATGCGATATCGAGAATTAGAAATATTGAATAATAACTTTTTATATTTAATATTTATTAAGTACTTTAAATCTTCATTTAAAAATAGCGACAAAACTAGTCTTCAGGAGGTACCTCATGGCCTATGACAAAGCATGGGTGATATCTGCGAATATGGGTTTGGGACACCAGCGTGCTGTTTACCCGTTAAGGGATACCGCTCATAATGGAATTCGTTTATTTGGTGATGATTTAGTTAGTTCATCGAAAGAAAGAAGACTGTGGATGATTTTTCAAAAGTCATATGAGTTTTTGTCACGGACAAGAAATTTACCTTTGATTGGACCACCGCTGTTTAGTATATTGGAGAGAGTACAGAATATTTCTCCGTACTATCCTTTTAAAGATCGGTCCCAGCCGTCATTACAGGTAAAATCGCTGTATTCACTTATAAAAGGAGGAATGGGTCACGGCCTTAGTACATTGCTTTCTTCAGAAAGGCTGCCAGTAATTACTTCCTTTTATGCTGCAGCAATAGCTGTGGAAGAATTAACTGATCTTCCGATATACTGCATCATTTGTGATGCGGACATAAACAGAGTGTGGGTTTCTAAGGATCCTAAAAAGAGCAGAATAGTTTACTTTGTACCATGTGGACGTGCAATGCGAAGATTGAAGCAATATGGGGTTCCCGATAACAGAATATTTGTCACAGGATTTCCGTTGCCGGATGAAAATATCGGCGGATTATCCATGCATATTCTGAAGCGCGATCTTTCTCAGCGTCTGGAACGCCTTGACCCGACAGGTCATTTTAGTATAATACATGGAGAAGAAGTTGCACACTACCTGGGTCGTACACAGTATTCCATAAAAAGGCCGGAATTCATAACTGTAACGTATGCTGTAGGAGGAGCTGGTGCACAGACAGAAATTGCACGAGATGTGGTAAAGGGTCTTATGCCTCATATTAAAGCCGGAAAGGTGAAACTAAATCTGGTGGCTGGCATAAGGGAGAATGTACGACAGAATTTTGAGAATTATCTTGATAAAATAGGATTAATAGGATTAAGTAATAATGAAGCTGTAAGAATTATACATGATAACAGTTTTGACAGGTACTATTCCAAGTTTTGCGATATATTGCATACTACCGATATATTGTGGACAAAACCATCAGAGCTGAGTTTCTATTGTGGATTAGGTCTTCCCATAATAATGGCTCCCTGCATAGGTCCTCACGAAGCTGCAAATAAAATGTGGCTTCAGGAAATTGGTGCAGGTATACCGCAGGTGGAGCCCAAATACTGCGGAGAATGGCTTATGGATTATCTTATTGATGGAAGGTTTGCTCAGGCTGCATGGGATGGATTCCTTTATGCGCGGAGTATGGGAAAATACAAGATTAGAGAGGTCCTAACTACAGGGTCAATGACAAGGGAGGTATCTCCTGTAAAACGATGAAGTATAGAGTGATGCAGTGAGGATATTTCCTCAACGAAACAAGGAAGAGATCTGCTCTGGAAAGATCTTTAAGGAGTCGGTTGATTATGAAATGGCTGGACAAGTTGGAAAGAAAATTCGGACGTTATGCCATAAAGAATTTGATGATGTATATAATAGCCTTAAATATGGCTGTATATCTGATAATGCTCACCGACAGGACAGGATGGGTATTGAGAAAGCTAATGCTTATACCTTCTCTTGTGCTAAAGGGTGAGATATGGAGACTTTTGACTTATATATTTATACCGCCTGAATCTTCAATGCTTTTTATTTTTTTTGTATTGTATTTTTATTATTTGATTGGTACTAGCTTGGAGCAACAATGGGGCAGTTTTAAATTTAATATTTATTATTTAATAGGCATGTTGGGGACTACAGTAGCAGCATTTATTACTGGAACAGGTGCTACAGGTGTATATTTGAACCTGTCGTTATTTTTGGCATTTGCCTATATGTATCCAAATTATGAAATACTGTTATTCTTTTTCATTCCTATTAAGGTAAAATACCTGGGATGGCTTAACCTTGCCTTTATTGGATATGCTGTGATTACTGAACCTTTACCGGGCAAGGCTGCGGCAATAGCATCGATAATTAACTTTATTATCTTCTTTGGTAAAGATTTTATTGATTTTATAAAAATGAAAAGACAGGTGTACCGGAACAGGAAAAAGTTTTTCAGAGTTATAAAGGGCGGAAGATAAAGAATTAGAAATTATTATACGAGGGGTTTGAGAAATGAAACGTATTTTGTGTGTGTTATTAACGATATATATATTAATTCAACCTATCGGCATTTTTGCCGAGAAAGGGTCTGCGGGTTCGGAGGCTTTTGATCCTGCAGAGTTAAAAAGTGAAGCGGTTATACTTGTTGAATCTGAAAGCGGTGAGATATTATACAGTAAAAATGAAAATAAAAAAATGTACCCTGCAAGTATGACTAAGGTTATGACTGCACTACTTGCAATCGAAAATCTTGACATGAACGAAGTTATTACTGTTGGCAGCGAAATTAACCTTAAAGAGCCTGATGCAAGCAGTGCCGGTCTGCGCAGAGGGGAACAGCTGACAAATGAGGATTTGCTAAGGGGTTTGCTAATACCGTCAGGAAATGATGCTGCATATACCGTAGCAGTGCAGGTAGCGCGTAAAGTATCAGGTGATTCGTCTCTTCCTGTAGGAGCCGCATTGGAGTATTTTTACGAAATGATGAACAAGCGGGCAAAGGAAATAGGTGCAGAGAATACCAACTTTGTTAATCCTCATGGCTATCATGATGACAATCATTATACTACCGCTTACGATCAGTATATTATTGCAAGGGAAGCTATGAAACATGAAGTATTCAGGAATATTGTAAAAACACGGGCTTACTCTACTGAGGAATCAAGCGGTACTGGCGGGGAAGGTTCTGCTAAAAGAGTACCCCATCAATGGTACAACAGAAATCTTATGCTCAATAAAAACAGCAAATATTATTATGAACATGCTACCGGCATAAAAACAGGATATACTTCAGACTCTGGATATTGTCTTGTGTCTTCTGCTTCAGACGGGAATTTAAGTGTTATTGCCGTAGTGATGAATGCACCTACTGACGAAGCCAGGTGGGAGGATTCAAAAAACTTATTAAAATATGGTCTTGAAAACTTTGAATTTCAGACTATCCTCAAAAAAGATCAGGTTATATGCAATGTTAAAGTGGGAAAACGCTTCAGAAGCAAAACTGAAGAGATTGCTGTGGTGAGTGATAAGGACTATACATCTATATTTAACAAGAGCGACATTCCTAATATAAAAGAGAATATAGCATGGAATGAAGAACTTATAGACAAAAATTATGAAGAGAAACATGGCTCTGTAAGGCTGTTGGGACCTATTACAAAGGGACAGGTTTTAGGCAAGGTGACATATACACTGGATGACAAGACAATTGTTGAATCAGATTTGTTAGCTGAAAAAGATGCAATGGAACTTAATGTTTTTGACCATGTTCTTAATGCAGGATATTTTGTTGCTGAACATTGGAAGCTTTTTGTAATATCAATTGTTGCCCTGGCTGTATTAATAGTGGTATTGAGAGTTACAGCTTTAAAAAGGCGCAAAAAAAAGTCCCAATGGTCATATCGTAATTATTAAAAAACTTATGACATAAATAAAAAAATTAACTAATTTTGAGTATATTTTTTTAAAAAGGGGGAAAATTATTAATGCCTCACAAATACATTTTAACCCCCTAAGTGCCCTGGCTGCGACCAGGGCGATTTTTTTATCTATTTTTCCATGGCAATCTTGCAGAGGATACATTGGTGAAGCCACAACCCAGATAGTTAGTAAGGGATAATTTAAATATTTAAGGAATTTTTAATAAATTCTTAAATTTTTATTCCTTTCATTTTATTTGAGTTTGAGATAATATATATAATGTTTAATCGGAATTATTTGTAATTTGTAGATTAAAATGAAAGTGAAGCTTGAATATTGATAGCTATGGATTTTTTCCAAGCCATTTAAAAAGCAAAGCTACTGTTTGATGTTATATTTTATGGAATATTATGTTATAATATATAAAAATACATATATATTTTCATTGGAATTAGAGAATTTCAAGTTATTAGTGAAATTATAGAGCTTCATACTATAATTAAGCAACTATTAACTTTCTGAAAATTGTATGCGTTTTTGCATTGTAAATTCCGATTATTTCTATTTTGTTATAAATAAAAAAGTTTTAGAAGGGAGATTGTTATATTGTTTAACTCATCATTAGGTAAAAATAATAAAATGGTGATTGGTGACATAAGCCTGCGTGAAACTATATACTGCTTAATGTGCTTTTTGTCTATAATGATTAAATGTTTTTATTATCAGTTTTCTACCCAGTTAAACTTAAGACCGTTTTTCTCATTACAAAATATATTAATGCTCACGGCTTCTTTCGGAATGCTGCTGATAATAATGGGCCTTGTAATGTTGATCTCTAATAAGAGAAGAATAACTGCCATGTTTATTTGCTATCTTTTTCTGACCATATTGCTTATAGCGGATACTAACTTTTATCGTTATTATTACGGGATAATTACCATACCTGTATTGTTCCATGTAAATATCAGGCTGCTTAATTCTGTTGACCAAAGCATATTCAGCTTGTTTGAAATTAAAGACTTGATTTACATACTGGATATACCTGTGATGATTGCAGGAGTTATATTAATCAATAAAAAAGGAGTACAGAAGATAAATACCAAAAAAAAGATTATTGCTTGCATGTTAAGTATAATATTGGGATTAAGTGCGTTATTAACGACATTTTTCAGAGTAGATATAGATGCGTTTGCTCACAATAGCAATTATGTTACGAAAAGTCTTGGAGTGCTTTATTCTCATGTTGATGCTACAAAAAGGTATATTGAAAACACTCTTTTTAACGAAGATGAACTTTCAAAAGAAGAAGAGCAAGAACTAAAAGAATTTTTCAGTTCAAAGCAAAAAGCATCTGAGAATTACAGAGGAATAGCAAAGGGAAAAAATTTAATAGTTGTACAGATGGAAGCAATGCAG
>ENA-OWPA01000808-OWPA01000808.1-bioreactor-metagenome-genome-assembly--contig:-NODE-808-length-31103-cov-16.037968_pt1 | contig 31103 bp, 43 predicted proteins | sample MGYA00238139_ERZ651803 | MGnify/ENA primary metagenome ERZ651803 (study PRJEB26909, sample SAMN07631231) | bioreactor metagenome | isolation source: Switchgrass digestor | place: USA: Dartmouth... | reverse complement strand
GAGGGAACTGATATGGCGCATCTGACAAAAGATGTTGTGAAGAAAATGGCAGATGAAGGCATGAGTGTTGAAGAGATAGCAGAGCAGTTTATGCCGGCATACCCAAAAATGAAAAAATCAATGATGATAGCGAAAGTTACTTCATTGCTTACTGGCAAGTCCGGAAGACATAAAAAGCCCATCAAGTCAGAAGTTACTGTGCTGCAGGAAGGAGAAGAGATATCCCTTGATGTGGAAGAGTCCGGATCTGACATCAAAGAAATTGCTGAACAGGTCCATAAGGACTTTGAACGGATTGCAGCCGAAAGCGCAGATAAGATCGCAGCACATCAGGAAGAATACGAGGAAGCATACGAAGATGAAAATGTTGGAATGACCGATGCCGAGATAGAAGAAGCAAGGGCCAGGATGGAAGAGATTGCAAAAGAGCTTAGCAAAGCGATACCGGATTACATCATCGATCATCCACCTCATTACACCACAGGGAAATTTGAAGTTATAGACTATATCCAGGATAAACTCGGGACGGAGATGTTTGAAGGCTTTTGCATTGGAAATGTGCTGAAGTATGTAAGCAGGTACCGGCTCAAAGGCGGACTCGAAGATCTCAAGAAAGCAGCATGGTATCTGAACAGAATCATCAAGACGCTAGAGACTGCATAGCAAAACGGTCAGCGCTGACCGTTTTGTGAATTCTCCAAATATAAAGATTGCGAAGGAGGTTGATGTTTGGTGAAAAACAAATGCAATAGCAACTGTCCGTGTTTTTGGAGTGATTACTCTGACTATACAGGCGATGGCGATTATGGATGTCTTGTGAGGGATATTGAAAAACATGAGGACAAATGCCGACTTCCACTCTTTGTAAGAATACTCCTGTCGAAACTATGGGAATGGAAAATAAAAAGGATTTTCAATAAAGCGGGACGAGAATTGGATGAAGAACTTAAGCAATTAGGTTATATGTAATTCGCAATAGCAGGAATGTATGAATACAAAAGACAAGACTGACTGGGAGGGGTCAACGTGAGAGAACTTGTACCGGGATATAAGCAAGCAATAAAGTTGTTGGACAACAGAATATCAGAACTGGTCAGGCTGCGTGACTTTTTACAAGCTCGGACACGTGACCCTGAACAGCTCGGAATGATCGAAGAACTAAACGAAAGACTAAAGCCGCTTAGGTCCATGCTTAATGACCTGCGGGAAGTTACAAGAGAGGTGGAGCATTACTATGACCGTTCGTGGTGGAGAAGCGAAGAACTCACTTGCAACCAGCGAAAGTCTCGACGTTTTTTATACGCTGGACCCACAAGACGCTGAAATGATGGAGAATTGCAACAATGCGCAAAGGGAACGGATGAGAAAATACATAAATGCTGTGATGGAAATTATGTTGACGGCCAGACAGCGTCAGGTAGTGTGGATGTATTACGCAGAAGGAAAAACGATGACAGAGATCGCGGCCGCGCTCGGTATCAGCCCACGCGGAGCGAGGAGGGTGCTGGGAGCAGGAATGAGAAAAATTGAGAAACAGAAAAAAATTTTTTTAAAAATGGAACATTAATATGTACCGATTTTAGCTGAATTTGCCCTTATATATAAAGGGCTTTTTATTTTGCACTTCTGACCTCCTAATTTGGGCGGCAGCTTCTTCCTCCTTATCGGCAGAGCCCGGCGCTCGCGAAGAACGTCCGGGCTCTACTGCTGTTTTTGAGGTGGCGATGTTCGAAAAGAAGGATATTCTCCTTTTGTGGCGAATTATGGTAATGAAAGGGGGATGATTAAATGGCTATAAAAGTAACTACAATAGTTTGCATGGATAATGGTAAGAAAATAGAACTTGAATACAAACCGACAGATCTTCTTGAAATGATTACTGACAAAGAAGGGAAACCTCTTGACAAGTTCATCCAATTTGGGATGGATTTAATTAATCCAAAGCATATATCTGCGTTGTATTGGACAGAAACGGAAGAAAATACAGGCTATTATGATATTCTAGATTATGCAAAACTCACAAAATAAGCAAGTAGAGCCTTCGGGCTCTTTTTTATTGGGTCCTTCCTGACCGGAGGGGAGATGCGGGGCTGGCGAGTCCCGGGATTTCGCCCAGTTTAAACGGAAAAAATTGCTTGTTATTTTGTGAATGGACGTGATGACATGGCAAAACAATTTGCCAAAATGATTAACGGTAAAATCTGCTTGACGACTACAGCCATGACCGATGTCCTTGGGATCACCCAGCAGGCATTGTCATTGTGGAAATCACAAGGATGCCCCCAGGAAATGCGGGGATGGTGGTCCATCAGAGACGTGTTGACCTGGAAAGGATTGTTGACCAACAGCGGGCTGCAGACTGAGGAGAACGCCGAGAAAACATCCTGGACGCAGAAAAAACTGGAAGCCGAGGCAAAGCTGAAAGAGCAGAAGGCCGCCGAGGCAGAATTCAAGAATGCGATCATCCGGGGGGACTATATCCGTAAAGAGGAAATTACCGCTGAGTTGCAGCGGTTTTTTGTTGTGCTAAAAAGGTCCATGCTGGGATACAGCCGACGGATTGCCACGGAGCTGGCCGCCTACGTTGACACGGTAACAGCCAGGAGGATAGAAAAGATGATCACGGAGCTGACTTTCGATGCCCTCGAACAGCTTAGTATCGATGGAGTATACAAAGCGCCGGCGCGTAAAAAAGCCAAGGCTTGAATGGCCGGACTGGCTTCGGAATGCGCTAAAGATATTCAAACCTCCTGAGCGCCTGACAGTCTCCGAGTGGGCGGACAGGTACCGTGTTCTGGACGCAAAAACGTCAGCTGAGCCTGGACAGTGGAGAACCGCGCGGACACCGTATCTCCGAGGTATCATGGACGCATTCACTGATCCAGATATCGAGGAGATAATTTTTTGCAAACCGACACAGGTCGGCGGTACCGAGTCGATAAACAATATGATCGGTTATGTAATAGACCAAGATCCCAGCCCGTCATTGGTTGTGTATCCTACGCTGGAGCTGGCTGAATATGCCAGCAAAAATAGGATCCAACCAATGATCAATATTTGCCCTAAACTTTACGAACGGTACCAGGAGCGAGAGAGTAAGCTGCTTGAATTACAATTTGAAGGCATGTATATAGTTCTCTCAGGTGCTAATTCTCCGGCGTCTCTGGCATCACGTCCGATACGCTTCCTGTTCATGGACGAGGTTGACAAGTATCCGTCCAGTGCCGGGAAAGAGGCGGATCCTCGGAGTTTGGCACGCGAGCGTACCAAGACATTCGCTGCCAATAAGAAAATCGTTCAGACATCCACACCGACAAGGAAGACGGGGCCGATATGGCAGGAGTGGGAAAGCGCTGATGACCAGCGCAGATATTATGTACCGTGTCCTCACTGCGGGCACTTTCAAACTCTCAGGTTCAAACAGATTAAGTGGCCGGAAACGGCGAAGAGCCCGGATGAGGTACAGGCCACAGCTTATTATGAATGTGAGCAATGCCGCGGAATAATCCTCGATGGACACAAGCCGGGAATGCTCCGCGTCGGCAAATGGATATCAGAGAAGAAAACGGGCACCAAGAAGACGGCTTTCCACCTGAACGCAATATATTCACCATGGGTAAGGTTTGGGGATGTGGCATATGAGTTCATGAAGTCAAAGGATACCCCTGAACTCCTGATGAACTTCATCAATTCTTGGCTCGCGGAGCCGTGGGAGCAGACAGAGGCAAAGATGAATTCTGATAAAGTGCTTGAACGCCAGAGCGAATATGAGGAAGGTGTGGTCCCCGACGGGACCGTAATTATTACCGGGGGCGTTGACGTACAAAGGGACCGTTTTTATTACACTATCCGTGCATGGGGCACATACATGACCAGTTGGAACATTGCTCATGGCGTGGTTGATACTTGGGATGAAATAGAATATCTCATGAATCTGCCGTACCATGACCGGAATGGAAACATATATCAGGTCAATCTATGTGCAATAGACTCCGGTGACAGAACTGATGAAGTATATGACTTTTATGTCAGGAACCAGGACTGGGTAGTGCCGGTTAAGGGTTCATCGAGGCCGCTGCTGGCCCGGTATAATGTAAGCACAATTGAGAAGGTAGACAGCAGAGCCTATGGAATGCGGCTCTACATTGTGGATACTCACCAATACAAAGACATGATCGCCGGCCGTTTGAACCGTCCAAATGGCCGTGGATCCTGGATGGTATTCAAAGGCTGCGATCGGGAGTATGCGGAGCAGATTTGCTCAGAAGAGAAAGTGCTTGAGAAACAAGGTAACAAGCAGATTGAGGTGTGGAGGCCCAAAAGTAGTCATGTGGCGAACCACTATCTTGACTGTGAGGTATATGCAGCGCTTGCTGCGGATCTGCTCCATGTGCGATACCTGCAGGATACGCCGCAGAATCAGGAACCAAATAGTCCAAAGCCGATCCAGCAAGATCAGCAAAGTGGATTTGTAAGAACGTCAGGAAACTGGATAAATCAAAGAGGTGATTGGTTGCGATGACGACGAAAGAACAGCTTGATCAGATAAATGCGGCGATTTCAGCAATCGAAAACGGAGCTCAGGAATATAGTATCGGCAGCAGACGGTTGAGACGTCCTGACCTGACCGTCTTGTACCAGGAACGGCGTCAGCTGCTGCTGCAGCTCCGGGAAGAAACAGGCGGCAGCGTCACTGTGGCCGTGTTTGACCGGAGGTGAGGACTTTGAACTGGCTTGACAAAGCAATCGGATTCATCAGCCCCGCATGGGCATATAAGCGCGAAGCATGGCGCCAGGCCCTAAGGGGTTTTTATGATGCAGGAAATGTCGACCGACTAAATTCTGGATGGGTGCCTGTGAATGCCACAGCAGAACAGGCAGATCGTCCGCAGAGGGACATTATCCGCGCCAGGGCCCGGGACCTTGAACGGAACAGCGATATTGCGGAGGCCATCATTGGACCTCTTGAACGCAATGTTGTAGGAACTGGTATACGGGCTCAAGCCAAGGTGCTTAAATCTGACGGTACCGAGGATGATGAACTCAATCAGCAGATTGAGGATCTGTGGAACGAGTGGTGCAGACCGCGCAATTGCGATGTAACCGGACAGCAATCATTCCAGGAAATGCAGGCTATGGCAATAAGACGGATGCTTGTAGATGGCGGGATCATTTTTATAAAGACATATACAAGTGATGGACTGGTGCCGTTCTGTCTGCAGGCAAGAGAAGTGGATGATCTCGACACATCACTCAATGTAACGCCGGGTCTGGGACGCAACCGCATAGTAGGTGGCATTGAAATGGACCAATACAACAGGCCTGTAGCATATTACCTCAAAGAGTATACTCCAGATGGTTTCTGGACCGGCAAATCGCAAAGAATTGAAGCCCAACGGATAATTTTCCTGTGGAGAAAAACTCGGCCGTCACAAATCCGTGAAATGTCTCCTCTAGCAAAGACATTGCCCCGAGTTCGTGACGTGAATGAGTTTGTTGAAGCAGTGTCTGTTAAGGAACGTATCCTGGCATGCTTGTCAGTTTTCATTACTAAGCAGGTTCCTACTGGAACACTTGGCAGAGGAATAGTCGGAGGAAAGACAGACAATCAAAGCGGATATCAGCAGCGGACTATAGCGCCTGGAATGATCAATGAATTACAGCCAGGTGAAAGCATCCAGGCAGTACAGCCATCCGGACAGGCGACCAGTGCAAAGGATTTCATATCCACACAGCAGCGGCTCGCCGGCGCCGGCCAGGGTCTTTCATATGAAGCTGTATCAAGGGATATGTCGCAGGTCAATTACAGCAGCGCCCGTCAGGGATTGCTGGAGGACCAGCGCACATATATGATGTGGCAGCAGTTTTTGATCGAACATTTCTGCAGGGAAGTGTATACGGAGTTCCTGATTTCTGCTGTTCTTTCAGGACAGATTAACATACCGGATTTTTGGCAGAACCGCAAAAGATACCTCAAGCATGTATGGATTGCCCCGGGATGGAGCTGGATTGATCCCGTGAAAGAAGTATCGGCAAATGCAAAGGCCATAGAAACGGGTCAGGATACTCTTTCAAGGATCTGTGCTGAGCGCGGCGAGGACTGGAGGGATGTTCTGAAGCAAAGAGCAGCAGAAATAAAACTTGCACAGGATTTAGGTATCAATATAACGGGAGGTGGAAAAACAAATGGCAATGGCGGAAATAAAGAAACCGCGGACGGGGATACAGGACCACAGAGCAATTGAGGCTCAGATACGGGCAGTTGATGAAAACTCCAGGACAGTGGAACTTTCTTTTTCTTCGGAGACGCCATATGAGAGATGGTTCGGATCCGAAATCCTGTCGCACGACGAAGGGGCGGTTGATCTCACAAGGTTGCTTGAGGTAGGCACAGTCCTTTTCGCTCATGGCCGTGATCCGAACCTTGGAAGGATGCCAATAGCAAAAATTGAGAAAGCGTGGATAGATGCGGAGGAGCGGAAAGGGAAGGCATTGATAACCTTTGACGATGATGAAGACAGCGACAGGGTGTTCCAGAAGGTCAAGAAGGGCCTGATCAAAGGTGTATCTGTCGGGTATTCGGTCAACAGTTGGGAGGAAGTTGTTGCCGGCAAGAAGTCCGCAAACGGAAAGTTTACAGGCCCTGCATATATCGCTATCAAGTGGGAACCGCTTGAAATCAGTATCGAGCCTACTCCAGCAGACCCGTCTGTTGGCGTGGGAAGATCTGAGGACATGCCAGCTCCGGCCGACGGCCGTGCTGATAAATCAAATTTTGAGAAGGAGGATAATGGCATGGATGAAAAGGACATGAAGGAAGTAAAAGCTCCTCAGGCCGTCGATGAGTCGGCCGCGAGAGCGGAGGCTGTCAACGCTGAAAGGCAGCGCGTCAGCGAAATAACAGCCATGTGCAGGGATTTCGATGTGGATCCCATTGAGTACATCAAAAATGGATCGACAGTCGACCAGGTCCGCGCTGCATTGTTGGAAAAGGTAAAGGAAAGTATGAAGCCTATCGCTGCAGGCAGTGATGTGCGCGTCGAAAGAGATGAAGCGGACAAGATCAGGGAAGCAGCATCTGACGCTATACTCCTGAGAGCAGGCAGGCAGGTCGAAAAGCCTGCGGACGGGGCAAATGATTTCAGGGGAATGAGGCTCCGCGACCTTGCAATAGATTGCCTGAACAGGGCCGGAAGGACCAATGCGCACAGGCTTGACGATGACACACTTTTCCGTGAGGCACTGACTCCGGACAGCCAGTTCGCGGCCATACTCAATGCCACGGTCAACAAGAGTATGGCGACCGCATACCGCGCAGCACAGACTACATACCAGATATGGACCAGCAGGGGCAGCAATCCCGATTTCAAGGCAGCAACTCACTATCAGATCTCGGAAGCGGGAGACCTGCTGCAGATGACACAGAGCGGTGAGTTCAAGTTTGATGAAATGACAGACCAGGGCGTCAGCAAAGCGATTGCTACGTTTGGGCGCTCCTTTGGTCTTACTCGCCAGGCGCTGATCAATGACGACATCGGAATACTCACGAGAGTTCCTGAAGCGTATGTCCGTGCTGCCAAGCGCGGTATCAACAGGCTGGTATATCGGATGCTTGGTACCAACCCTGTGATATATGATGGCCAGCCTTTGTTTGGCGCGGCACACGGAAACGTGTCCGCCCAGGGTTCGGGCATTACTGTCGCGGCAGTAGGTGCCGGCCGTCAGGCTATGCGCACACATAGGAACCTGCGCGGTAATGAGATCCTTAACATAGGTCCTCGTTTCCTGATCGTGCCCGCAGCCCGCGAAACTGAAGCGCAGCAGTTCCTGTCCGGCGTTGTGGTACCTACGACCCAGGCTAATGTCAACCCGTTCGTTGGGACACTTGAGCCTGTGGCTGACGCTGAACTCGATGCGCTTGTTGCCCCCGGCAATCCGTACCCGTGGTTCCTGGTTGCTGATCCGGCTGATGTCGATACCATTGAGGTTACATACCTTAACGGTGACGACATGCCGAAGCTTGAAAGCCAGGTCGGGTTTGAGTTCCTTGGTATCAAGTGGAGGATCTACATCGATTATGGTGTGACTGTGCTTGATTACCGCGGACTCTACATGAATCCTGGAGTCTAATGGACCAGCGTTTGTGCTGCCAGTTTTGTAAGAAAAGATCTGCATTTATGTTTTGAGCAAATCACTGTATGAATCCAGGAGCCTAATCTGTTAGGCTCCTAAATTTTTAAGGAGGATGATATAAACATGTTTATCCAGAAAGGTGATACGATTGATTACACAAATCCGGGACCGGCACCTATACAGTATGGAAGTGTAGTGAATCTGACCACCAGGATCGGTGTGGCCGGTGAGAATATCGCAGCTGGTGCCAAAGGTTCCCTTCACGTTGCAGGTGTGTTTGAACTGCCGGCAGTAAACAATGCTGCATTTACGGTCGGTCAGCAACTGTACTGGGATCCTGTGGCTGGTGTCCTGACAGACGTGGCTCAGAATAATGTCCCCGCCGGATGGGCAACAGAGCCCAAGGCCCAGGCAGATACAGTCGCAAGAGTAAAAATCGGTTGACAGGAGGGATTATCGTGATCAAGCTCAAATCCCCCCTGAACTACCGGGGAGTGCTGATCGAAAAAGGATCCGTTATCGGTTATCTGCCTGTCGAGATGCAGGAGAAATTGATTAAAACCGGTGCGGCCGAGAGGGTTATCCTGGAAGCAGTAAAAGTAGAAAAATCGGCCGGCGAGAAACCAATCGACAAAATGACAAAAGCAGAACTGCTCGATCTTGCAGCCAGGCTGGAGATCCCGGATGTTTCTGATGCGATGACAAAGGCTGAGGTCATTAATGCAATAGTTAATGCTTCACAGCAAGAAGGGAATGAAAATGCTGGAAAGGCTGATGAATGATGAGCCTTAAAAATCAGATACAGTCTGATATAAGTCATTTCTTTTCTGTTGATGAGTTTGCAGAAACTCATATGATCAACGGCCGGGAACTTAATATCATCGTGGACAATGACCGCCTCCAGTATAGGAGCAAAAAGGAGTTCGACGGCATTTCAGTCGGCGAGCTTCTATTTTATGTCAAGGCATCAGATTATGGGGAGCGCCCTGAACCAGGCGCTCCTATAATTTTTGACAACAGGCAGATGATCGTGTTCGACTGCCGGGAAGATGCCGGAGTGTACGAGATTATCCTGCAGCAGAACAGGGGCTGATGGTAGTGGAAAAAGGAATTATCACTGTTGATACAAAACAGATCGACAGGCTGACGATGGAACTAAAGGGCTTCGAAAAGGAAGTCGGAGAATCGACGTATCATGCATTGAAACGTACGGTCGACTTTGTTGCGACGCAGATCGGGCGTATAGTTCGGCAACATTATACAATCAAAGCTTCTGATATCAAAGATACGCTAATAAAAAACTATCCTTCGAAAAAAGACCTGTCAGCAAGCGTCGAATCAAAAGGCCATACATTGTCCTTTTACCATTTCACTCATAGCCCGAAGACCAGGCCTGCTACCAAGAAAAAATACAAAGTGAAGGTAACGATTAAGCGGGATTCCGGCAGCCAGGAAGTGAATACTGACCCCAAACCATTCATTGCAACTTTGGACGGCGGCATCGACCATGTAGTGAAAAGGGAAGGCACGGAACGGAAACCGATCGTCGTGCTCCGGACGTTGTCAGTACCGCAGATGATAACCAATGAAAACGTTGGTGAAGAAATACAGAAGGCCGCTATGGAGAAGTTCAATGAAAGGCTTGAGCACGAGATAATCCGCAATATGACAAGCATCCAGAAAAACATAAGGAAGTGATGAACATGTCCACGGTGTCGGTTCTTGAAAACCTGAAGTCGTTCCTGCAGGAAAAAGTCTCGCCATCTATCAAACTCCAGAAAGCAAACGACAAAAATGTCCATGAATACGAACTTGTGAATCCTGCGGTCCATGTAGGCTGGATACCTCCGAAGGGCTATCTTCCGGATGGAATGGAAGCGGTCATCCCGTGCTTGATAGTTGGTATGGATGAGGCTGTGGATGATATGCATGATGAAGAAATTAGCATCCGTATATCTGCAGCTGTTTACAGCCCAGGAAAGCACGAGCCGGCGGAAGACGGGACAATAAAATATACCCCTGATTTCAAGGGATATCACGATCTCTTGAACCTGATCGACAGGACAACTGCAGAACTTTTCCGGAATCGTATCATAAAAAATGCCGGTACGATCCAACCTCCAATTAAATGGGGCATGTACCAGCAGGAACAGCCGTACCCATATTGGTACGGATGGATTACTTTTACACTGCGGAAAGTCCCATATCCACAAGCAGAAATTTTGAAGAACCTTTGAAAGAGGTGATAAAACTTGTATAAACACGGTTCGTTTGCAGAACTGCAGCCCACACAGGATTTCATACCAATATCTGGTGTGGCGACATTACCGATATATTTCGGAGTGCTCCCGATCCATCAGTTAATGGATTATTCCGGCCTGATTAACCAGCCGATACTGGTGCAGAGTTTTTCAGACGCCCAGAAAAAGGTGGGTTATTCAGACAACTGGGACGATTTCAGCCTTTGTGAAGCGATCTATGCACATTTCAAAAATGGTATTCAGGCTATCGGCCCGATTATACTTGTCAATGTCCTTAATCCCGATACCATCAAGAAACCGAACCAGTCGGCAGAGGTAACTCTTATAAACGGGCAGGGATATATCGACAATGACAAGGTTATCCTGAAGACCTGCTCTATTGAAGAAAAAACCTTGGGCGTTGACTTTAACGTGGAATATTCCATGGACGGTTCCAAGGTGCTTCTTAAGGATCTGACCGGGAGCCTGGGAGCTACAGTCACAGTGACATTTGATGAAGTCAAGCCCGAGGTTGTTACTGCATCGGAGATCATCGGTGGAACTGATCCATCCACTGGCGCGAAGTCGGGTATCGCCGTTGTAGATCTGGTATATAACAAGTATAATATGATCCCGACCATACTGGCTGCTCCTGGATGGAGCCACGATCCGGAAATTGATGCAGCACTTAAAGCTGCTGCGCAGAAAATCAACGGGCATTGGTATGCATGGGTCAACAGCGACCTTGCCGCTGACAACAATGCAAACAATATCGAAAAAGCAAAGGCATGGAAAACAGCAAACGGTTATACAGGAGCCGGAGAAGGACCGTGCTGGCCGATGGCGAAAAAGGGAGGCAGGAAGTTCCATCTGTCTACGCTGACAACCGTGACAATGCAGCGAGTCGATCATAACAACGATAATATCCCGTATGAAACGCCTTCCAACAAGCCCATCGACATTACAGGTCTTTGCCTGGCTGATGGAACGGAGATCATTTTTGATCAGACCCAGGCTAATGACCTGAACAGCAAAGGCATCAGGACGGCAACATACTGGGGTGGGCGCTGGGTGCTTTGGGGCCCGCATACCGGCGAATATGAGTACGGTAAAGACATGGACCCCAGGAACAAGTTCGACAGCAGCGTGAGGATGCTGTACTACCTGGTGAATGACTTCCAGAGGCGGTATGGCATAGAAGTCGACAAACCGATGGACAGGGCAAGGGTCGATACGATACTTAACGATTACCAGGAATTCCTCGACAGCCTGATTGCTCGCGGGGCTTTGCTTTACGGTGCAATATCCTTTAATGAAGCCAGCAATCCGACCAGCGACATCGTTGAGGGTGACTTCGTATTTGATATTGCCACTACGACCACACCGCCCGGTAAGAGCCTGACAGCAAAAATCCAGTACACTTCTCAGGGGATAGAGGCGTTATTTGGAGGTGAACAGGCATGATCATTTCAGGAAGTGTAATAGCGCATAAGCTATTGGTTGATGGCGTTGAAATCGATGATAACGTATCTTGCCAGCTGCCGAGCATTGAAACACAGACAGGCGAAATAAAAGGCGCCGGCATACTCGGATCGATCGATATGCCTGTCACCGGCCAGATCGGCAGCATGACTTTTACAGTCAATATGCGGTCTATAAACAAAAATGCTGCCAACCTTGCAAAGCCCGGTGTACAGAATATTGAGCTCAGGTTTGCCAGGGATACGGTCAGTGCAGACGGTCAGACGATACCTGAAGGGGCCAAGATATTCATATCCGGTATCAATAAGAAATACGACCCCGGAAAGGTTGAGCCTCCTACAACTATGGACGGCAGCATCGATTATGAGGTCATCAGGTATCGTCAGGTAATCAACGGCGTTGAGACGTTGCTGATTGACAAGAGGAATTACATATACAAAATCAACGGCGTCGATTACATGCAAAAAGTAAGGCAGGCTCTCGGATAAGAGCCGGAAAAGCAAATTTTGATATAGGGCGGCCCATAGTGGCCGCCTTATTATTGAGGAGGGAATCTTTGTGGAAGTTTTCAAGCTCACGAAACCCATAATGGTCAACGGTGAAGAGGTGAAAGAACTGCCGTATGACTTTGAAAACATGTCGGCAAAGGACAAAATCGATGTCGGTAAGGAAATGAAAGCAGCCGGTGTTCCGATGTCAGTTGCAGAAATCGATTCGGACTATCATTTCTATCTTTTCGCAAAAGCTGTCAGTAAAGCAAATGCTGCCATAACAACCGCAGACGTGATGCGCATGAGCGCAAAGGATGCTGACAGGGCGGCTGCATTGGCGAGAAATTTTTTCTATCTCAATTCGGAGGAATAATACCGGACCAGACAATAAAGAGGATAATCGCAAGGATAAATCTTGTGACGTCCACATCGGCAGAATGGTGCTATAACCAACCGCTTGCAGATCTTATCGATTATTTCAATATTTTATGCGAAGAAGAAAGAGCCATGAGAAAGGAGGCGGCTTCCGGTGGCAAGTAAAAAAGAGCTTAAGGCATTGATCACACTCGCCGGCAAAGTGGATCCTTCACTGCAGTCAGCTTTGCTCAAGGCGTCAGCAGAAGCGTCCAAAACATCAAGCAAACTCTCGAAAATCGGAAGCTTTGCCGCCAATGGACTGAAAGCAGCAGGAAAAGCAGCAGTCGCGGTTGGAAGCGCTGTGGCTGCAGGTATCGGGGCAGGAGTTACTGCGCTTGGTGGATTGGCTATGTCTGCAGCTGAAAGTGCAGATACGCTATTAACTTTGAAAGATAAGACCGGCTTATCTGTTGAAGAATTGCAGCGATTGCAATATATAACCGGACAACTCGGAGCGAATTTTAACGCCATACCCCAGGCTATTAGCATCATGACGAAGTACATGGATACAGCACGCAAGGGAAGTAAAGAAGCACAGGCAGCATTTCAGGCCCTGGGGATACAAATAACCGACAGCACAGGAAAACTCCGCCCCCAGTCACAAGTGTTCCAGGAAGCAATCATACAATTGTCAAAAATCGAGAGTGAGGCCGATAGAAATGCGTTGGCCTTCAAGCTGTTCGGCCGTGGAGCTGCAGATTTGTTCCCGATACTTAATGCCGGTACCGAAGAAATCAAAAAACTTGTTGCAGAAGCGGACACTCTTGGACTGGTATTGTCTGAGGATACATTACAGGGTCTCGATAATCTTGGCGACACAATAGATAAAATCAAAATGTCGGCTAAAGGACTTGGCAACCGCCTTATCGCTGAGTTGATTCCGAAGGTACAGCCGATACTTGATTCGCTGGTCGAGAAAATACCGGCCATTACATCTATAATATCAGGTATTGGCGGAGAATTCCTCGGAGGAATAGCCGATATATTGCCGCAAATACTGGATATGGCCTCACAACTGGTGCCGGTAATAACACCTGTGCTGCAAGCAATAAGCAAAACGCTGGGACCGATGCTGATCGATTTACTGCAGCAGGCATTACCTATCATAATGGATGTTGCACAGACGGCAATTCCATTGCTGAATGATGCTTTTGCAATAATTATGTCTCTCATTCAGCCGATATTGGCGGATCTGTTGCAACTGGTACGCCAGATCCTGCCAGTGGCAGCCCAGTTGATTAAAATAATCTTTGCTGTAATCAAGCCCTTCATCCCGGTATTGGGTGCGCTGACGGAAAGCTTACTTCCCCCAATAGTTCAAATATTGGAGGCGCTCATGCCGCTGCTTGATGCCTTAACGCCGATTATACAGTTCTTGTCGGAAGTAATTGCATACAGCCTGGGTTCGGCAATACAAGGAATTACTCCGATAATCCAGTTGATTACTGATAGGATAACGTATTTTGTCGGGATCCTATCGGAAGTACTGAATTTTATAATCAATGTTTTTACCGGGAACTGGAGTGCGGCATGGGAAAACATCAAGAACATCTTCAAATCTACCTGGGAGAGCATCGTCAATGTGCTAAAAGGCCTTATCAATGCCGCAATTGGAGCGCTTAACACCTTTTTTAAGGGGATCAACAAGGTTACGGGCGTTATAGGCAAGGTTGTCGGAGTTGACCTGCAGATCCCGGAGATACCGAAACTGGCAAAAGGCGGGTTTACAACAGGTCCATCGATTGCTGGCGAAGCAGGTCCTGAAGCGGTGATACCTATCCAGCGCACACCGAGAAGCCTCAGTCTGCTCAATCAGACAGCCAGGATGATAGGCGCTGCTCCGGCGGGTGGAACGGTGAACATCACATATTCGCCAGTTATATATGGCGGAAACAGGGCAGAAATAGAACCACTGCTGGAAAAGCATAAGGAAGAATTACTGATAATGATTGAAGACCTTATGGAGGAGAAGGTGAGGGTTGCATATGGCTACTGAGTATTTTGAGTACACGACTATGCAGGGCGACACTTTTGATATGCTGGCACTGGATGCTTACAACGATGAAACCAAGGCACATTTAATAATTCAGGCGAACCCTCAGTATGCCAATGTAATTATTTTTGACGCCGATATAAAACTCCGGATCCCCATCATCGACCAGGAAGCCGCTGCAACCCTCCCGCCCTGGAAGAGGTGAAGCTCATGCAGATCATATACGAAGGAAGGGACATAACCGGCGCTGTAGAGGTCAAGAAAGCTGACATTACCGATAATGCTGGTGGCGTTGCCGACAGCCTCGAGTTGTGGTTTGATGATACGAAAGGTTTCTGGAGCCAGTGGAAACCTGAAAAGAACCATAAGGTGCGCATTAAAGAGGCAGGCTTTGATTCTGGTCTGATGTACATTGACGAGTTGGAGCAAAAGCGCGGGTTTTTTCTTGTCCGCGCTTTATCTATCCCACAGGAGGCGAAAACGGACCGCATAAAAGCCTGGGAAGCAGTGAGGTTTATGGAGATAGCTACAGAGATTGCAAACAGATATGGGTTTAATCTCCAGGTCTATGGTGTCCAAAATCATTTGTATGAACGTGTGGACCAGTGTGAGCAGGCAGACTTCGCATTCCTCGCGTGGAGGTGCACATTGGAAGGGTATTCGCTGAAGGTCACTGACGGAAAGGCTGTGATCTACGATGAACGGTACATGGAATTTCAACCGGCAGCAAAGACGATAAATGCTGATCAATTTGATGGTGACTATACCTTCCGGATCAAGTCAACCGGGATATTCGGTTCGTGCAGGGTATCATATGGCGACATCGTGTATGAGTTCAGACCTGAAAGGGTATCAGGTCCCATTTTGAAATACACTGGCATCTATGTATCGAGCCAGGGTGAAGCTGAGAGGTTTGCAAAAAACCTTCTGCGATCCAGAAACAAATTCGAATGTTCAGGGTATGTCACAATCGAATTGGCCACTGATCTTGCTGCAGGGAATACGGTGCAGATACGTGGAGTAGGTCTTGCAGACGGCAAATATTACTGTGAACAAGTGATCCATAAGCTAGTAGACAAAAAGACACTCTTGCGGCTCCGTAAGCCATTGGAGGGATACTGATGGTATTGAGAGGCAAAGTATCCAGTGTGGAGCAGGAAGGAGTCAGGGTGGTGTTCCCGGACAAAGATAATACGGTTTCTCCTCCCCTCAAAACGGCTGCACATATTGACAGCCTCCAAATAGGTGAAAATGTCGTGGTGGTATTTTTTACAGCCAGCATGAAGGATGGATTGATTATAGCGAAATTCTAGGCGGTGATGATCATGCCTATAGCTGTTTTTGGCACAAAAGCATTCGAGGTTACCCAAAACAGGATTTATACATTCGAGAATATTCAGTATGGATCTACGCTATCAACACAAAAGCAGGATTCATCGGGCAAAAAACCGTCGACTTACAACAAAGGTCCAGGACTTAATACTCTGTCTATAAGCATCAAGCTTGACGTTTCCCTGGGGGTCAATCCCCGCAAAGAAATCGAGGAGTGGGAAGCAATCAAGGATGCCGGCATTGCTTATCCTTTTTTGCTGGGCGGCCGGCCGCTGGGTAAAAACAAGTGGCTCCTGGTGAGCGTACAGGCTATCATGTTAGTGATAGACAACAGCGGCAATGTGCTTTCGGCTGAACTCGAACTCAAATTCGATGAGTATGTCCGGCCGGGCAGCATGTCAGCATCCACGTCAGGAGGGACATATACTCCTGGAATACAGCTTCCGCCAGTCAGCGGAGATGCTTATATATTGAGTTCGGATAAATCAGGACTGAAGCGCAGCAATCAGAACATGCCGCAAGCTAAATTAACAAGATTGCGTGACGAGGTGTGACGCTATGATTATTGCTATAGATACGTCCAAACCTGTGCAGCTTAACTGGGCGGCCAGGGATGAAGAAAGGATAGCACAGAATGTCAGGAACCTCATAAATACCTGGCGGTATGAAGTTCCATTCAGCAGGACCATGGGTGTCGATGCAAGCATACTTGATAAGCCGTCAGATATAGCCGCTGCGTTATATATGGCTGAAGTCCATAGGTTGGTTACAGATTACGAACCACGGGCTACAGTCAAAGAAGTGCAGTACAGCGGGATTGATGACCAGGGGAATATGCAGTTCAGGGTGGTGATTGAGGTATGAGTGACATAAGTTTTGTTACCGCAGATGCCGGACAGATACTGAGCGATCTTGTCAAACAGTTCGAAAAAGCTTTAAATCAACCCCTTTTTCCCGGTGACGAACGGCGTATTTTTTTGCAGCAGTTAGCACAGGTAATAATCGGACTGAAAAACGACATAAACCAGTCAGCAAGACAAAACCTGCTTAGGTATGCTTCAGGGGCAAATCTTGATGCTCTTGGAGAGTTCTATAACACGCCAAGGATTCAAGCACAGAAAGCAAAAACTACCCTTCGCTTTACGCTGTCTTCGGTACAGGCGAATAACATCATCATACCTGCTGGGACCCGGGCGACACCGGACGGGCAGATATATTTTGCTACCACAAAAGCGCTTGTAATTCCTGCAGGACAGCCCCAGGGAGACATACTTGCTGAAGCCTTGGAAGGAGGAGCGAAGTATAACGGCTTTACTCCGGGGCAGATAAAAACGCTAGTGGATCCTGTACCATACGTATCAGGTGTTGAAAATACAGATACAAGTTCAGGAGGATCTGACATCGAGAGTGACGACAGTTATCGCGAGCGGATCCGTCTTGCTCCGGAAAGCTTTTCGGTGGCTGGCCCGGAAGGAGCGTATATTTACTGGGCAAAATCCGCAGATGTGAACATAGCCGATGTATCAGTCACATCATCATCTCCCGGGGTAGTTGATATCGTGGTTTTGATGAAAGACGGCGAAATCCCGACACAGGATATCCTTGACAAGGTTTTTGCTGCAGTAAGCGCCAAGGATCGGCGGCCGCTCACGGACAATGTCCAGGTATCGGCTCCGACAGAAGCCAGCTATGATATTACGCTGACATACTATATCAGTGCTGACAGACAGGCCGAGGAGCTTATGATCAAAAGTGCAGTTGAAACGGCTGTGGGACAGTATATAGCATGGCAATCTGAACAGCTTGGCCGGGATATCAATCCTGATTACCTGCGACGGCTTATGCTCAATGCAGGTGCTTATCGTATTGATATAACATCTCCCACCTACACTGCAGTGAGCCTATCTGAGGTTGCCAAAGCTGGGGCAGTAAAGCTTACATATGGAGGATTGATATGAATGATAACACTCAGTAATGTTGACCTTCTGAGTTTGCAGACCTCCTACATGAAACAGGATCCTACGACTCGGGCTTTGTGTGTAGCACTTACACCGCAATTCCGGCAATTGGCCGATGAGGTAAAGGTGTGCTTGATCCTTGCGCGCGTGAATGAACTTGACAGTGCGGCTCTGGATGAACTCGCCTGGCAGATGCATGTGGACTGGTACGATGCAAATGCCAGTGTTGAGATAAAGCGTAAGCTGATCAAGAATGTCATAAAGGTTCATCGGTACCGCGGAACGCCGTATGCAGTGGAGCAAGTGGTACAGGATTACTTCGGTGACGGACATGTAGAAGAGTGGTTCGAATATGGCGGTGAACCATACCATTTCCGGGTCGTAACTAGCAACCCTTCTGTAACAGCTGAACAGGCAAATCAGTTTGCCATGGCGGTGGATAAGGTGAAAAATATCCGGTCACGCTTGGAACAGGTGATTATAAGCATGTCTGCTGAAATGCAGTTGTTTTTCGGGCACGTTCTCCATACCGGTGACCATATAACGATAGAACAGGTGGTGTAAATATATGAGCTTTGGACTGATAGCATTCACAAACCGCGGCCGTGCATTGCAGGCGAAAGCACAGGCAGGCACCCAGTTGAATTTTACACGAATTGCAGTAGGCGACGGTCAATTAAGCGGACAGGCAATAGCAGATCTTACTGTGCTTATACATGAAATCAAATCGATCCCACTAAATAAATTCAAAGTGCTTCCCGGTGGGAAGGCTGTTGTCGGTGGCGTGCTTTCAAATCAGGACATTGAAACTGGCTTTTGGTGGAGGGAACTTGGGTTATTTGCTCAGGATCCTGACTTGGGAGAGATATTGTATTGCTACGGGAATGCCGGCGATTTGGCGGAATATATCCCGTCTCCCGGTGGCGCAGAGATACTGGAGAAGCAGGTGGATATTGTATCTGTAATCGGCAATGCTCAGAATGTGTCGGCATCAATCGAACAGTCATTGGTTTATGCGACCGTTCAGGATCTCACGGCGCATAAAGAAGATCATGAGAAGCATATTGACTATGCCGTGGCAAGCGGGGCTGATGATTATATTATTACCATTCCCGGGATAACTCAACTGGTGGAAGGCATGAGTATCAAGGTGAAATTCACTAATGCAAACACCGGGGCCTGCACTCTGAACATCAACGGCATAGGTGCGGTATCAATAAAGAAGTCCAATGGCAACGATTTGGCCGCCAGCAACATCAAAGCCGGACAAATTTGTCATCTGGTATATACGGGCTCGGTTTTTCAGTTATTGGGTGAGGGAGGGGGTGAATATGGAACAGCCCTGCCCGAGCATGTTTTAGAAGGATATACTATTGGAACAGAAGAAGGAATTAAATCTGGTACAATGCCCAATAGAGGTGCAGTAACACACACCATTACAACACAAGGAGGAAGTTATACAATACCAAGCGGTTATCACAATGGAAGTGGTAAAGTTACTGCAAGTTTTGCTAATTTAGTTGCAGAAAACATTAAAAAAGGCATAAATGTAGGAGGAGTAGTAGGAACTTTAAAACCTGGAGATTATGCTGTAGGGGATACAATCGGTGATTCTGTCTTGCGTCCTTTGCCGGGCGGTATGGGCGCAGAAATCTGGTCTAAGACGGACGTGACGAATGGGTTTGGTATCGCCGTAGACAGTGCAGGAAACGTCTATGTGACTCACAATGTCAGTAGTGGAAAAGCAGTACGAAAACTAGATCCAAACGGAAACGAAATCTGGTCTAAGACGGACGAGCGATACGGGCATGGTATCGCCGTAGACAGTGCAGGAAACGTCTATGTGGCTCACTATGTCGATACCAGTGGAAAAGCAGTACGAAAACTAGATCCAAACGGAAACGAAATCTGGTCTAAGACGGACGTGGCGAATGGGAATAGTATCGCCGTAGACAGTGCAGGAAACGTCTATGTGACTCACAATGTCAGTAGTGGAAAAGCAGTATGGAAGCTGGATGGAAATAAATATTTTCAGATTGTAGGGGTGATTAAATGAAATTCGTTGGGAATTTTGTGCAGGATGAGAAAGGTCTAAAAGTAGGTTTCGTGCATAATATGCCTTTTCACGAGCAATATGGCATGGGAAAAACGCAAGAGGAATTGCAACAAATCGGCGCACTGGTGGACGACATTCCAGAACCGGAACAGATTGAAGGGAAAAATGCTGTGTTGTACTACAACCCAGAGACAAACAGCGTATACTATGAATATATTGATAGACCGTTGACTGATCAGGAGCGCATTGAACAGCTTGAAAAAGCAATCCTAGAGATAACTATGCTTTTGGGAGGTGTTAGTTGATGTTCACTACTGAAAGTGCATTAGTTCAGCTTTGGGTTCGGTATATCAGGGAAGGAAAATATACTCGGGAGCAAGTTCCGAATCTATCAAATTTGCGTGAGATGGTATTTGCAGTGCTAGATGAACAGTAGGATAATTATGCGACACTAACACCTAGAAAAAAGCAGGGTGTATTTTTATTGCCTTAATCCAAGACTTCAACCAAAAGCCGAGGGCATACCGATACCCCCGGCTTTTTACCTTTATAAATAACAGCTGGAGGTGCGGTATGAGTGAGATTGCAGTTTTATCGACAGTACTCGGTATCCTGGGGACAATATGTGCTATCGTGTTTGGTTTTGCCACTTATAAGCGGAACTGTAAAGTTGACAACGAAAACGAGGGCAAAGAAGCTGGCACGATTCTCACAGAGATAGGCTACATAAAAGCGGGTGTGGATGACATCAAACGAAAACAGGAGCGGCAGGATGAGAGACATCTGGAGATCATCACTCGGATCACCGCCGTGGAGCAATCGGCAAAGCAAGCTCATCTGCGGATCGACCGGATTGAAAAGGGCGATCGGGTATGAGCAAGAAAAAGAAGATTGAATTCTCTAAGATCATATTCATCGGCATAGCAGCGACTACCATAGCGGTGGTCATTTTTTCATGTGTAATGATCTGGCGGACTGGGGATCTCTCGCCCTTAGCTTATCTGATTCCTTCTGTCTTTACAGAACTGGCTACAGCAACCGGCTTTTACTACCGGAAAGCCCAAAAAGAGAATGAAATAAAGCTTCCTCATTATTTAGGTTCAACAACCGAGGATGAAAAGATTTACTGAAAGGAGGATTTTCATGAAACAACCTAAACCGATTTATCAGTACAATTACCCGAACACCATTTATAGTGACAATATCCCGCCGGTGCCAACGGAAACTATAGCAACTTCCGGCTGCGGGATCGTAGCATCGGTGATGATGCTATCTGCTTTCGGGATCAGAACTACAGTTGAGGAGCTTGCCAAAGAGGCGATGGCGAATCGTTTCCGTGTATCATCTGGCACGGCATGGGCGCTGTTCCCGTACCTTGCAAAAAAGTACGGGCTGCAACTCGTCCAGACGGATGACTTGGAGAAAGTCAAGAAGGCCCTTCAGGAAGGCGCGCTGGTCATATGCAGCATGGGACCGGGGACATTCACAAATTCTGGTCATTTTATTTTGGCGTATGACTATGCCAACGGGAAAATATATGTCAATGATCCTGTCAGTTCCAAGAGAACCGGGCAGGGATATGATCCAGCGCTTATCCACAAGGAACACAAAGAATACTTCATATTCTCGCTCGGATCCGAGGTAAAAAATCTGCTGCACCGGGCAGTGTCGCACATAAGTGCAAAGATACCCGGGGGCCTCGACATACACGGTTGGTCTGGAACGGACTATACCTGGAAGGCAAAATGGGTAGACACGCTTTTGATGAAAATAGCAAAGGCGTGGAAATGATGAAAGGAGCGATGATAACATGATCGACTGGAAAAGGAAGCTCAGTAGCAGGAAGTTCTGGAGCCTTGTGATCGCATTGGTAGGCTCCATTTTAGTTGCCTGCAATGTGCCGGAAGGCAGCATCGAGCGCATCACTGCCATCATAGGAGGTTTTGCTGCAATCATCGTCTACATACTGGCCGAGGCCAGCGTCGACGCACAGGCAGCAAACAAAGATAACAGCCCTCGGTGATCCCGGGGGCTTTATTTTATAGGGAAATTTGCTTTTTATCGGGCAATATAATATTCTTACTTTTAGTTTCACAGTTTTCATTTTTACCCTTTTCTGCCGCCGACAACGGCGGCCTTTGTATTATAGCAACGTATACCCCCATAATAAGATTGATAGGTTGATTTTATCGCTCGGGTATGTAATACGGAATATACTTTAATGAAGTGTTGGTATTATCAGTAGTTAGTCTATATATAGTGCCAGTAAATGTATCTAAAACAAATGGCAAGCCCTCGGTATTTCTCACATAATATCTTTGGACAGTTCTCGAATCGGTATAAGTTCTATAAACCCATGCTGCAGATATGATTATCGCGCTCAACAAGATACATACGCCCAGAAATTTTAATGCTTTTTCCATAAATAAGCACCTCTTTTATTCTATTTTTTTATCCGTTAGAACTATAAGCCATTCTCGACCTTCGTCATCAAACATTGTATCTTGACCGAATTCATAAAATTCTTCTGCATCAGCATCTCCGTTATTATAGAATGTTGTAAATCCACCATCCGGCCAGTAGACTTTAAGAAGCACCAACCCGCCATCTCTGAACCATAAATCTGCAGGAACAAGATAATTCTTAGATTCGCTTCCTTCAGGAAACAACTGAACGTAATATTGTGTTTCAAATTCTTCCCGGGAGAAGAAACTTCCGATTGTATTGGTTCCCCAATATCGTTTCATAGTTATGTACGAGACAGCAAGAAGCAAGCAAAATATATAGGCAACAAAGCCTCTCCTCTTGGTATCAACGATTTTTGCAATATCTTTCTTGAGAATAAGACATATTGCGGATAGTATAAGTGCCAGTGCAACTGCGAGTATAGCAGATAAACACAAAGACGAAATGACAACGATTATTATTTCATTGATCATGTTATTCACTCCCAAAGTTCATTCATCAACTTGCTTATTCGCTCTCTTCTTTTATCTGTCACTTCCTTATCCATTTTATATCCGTCAGAGGTTTGAAAGATTATATCTCCTTCTTTAGTTCCCGTTGGGAGTTCTGAACGTTTGATATTGACCATTCTTTTATCTTCGGTTTCGCAAACAGCGTAGTAGCCTTCAAACCTGTCAATAATCAGTCTCATATATTTTCTCCTATCTGGGTGGATTGCACCTGCTGCAAGGCGTATATCCGTTATTTTTAGCATCGGACAACTCAATTGGAATCTTGCTTTTCTTCAGATAACTACACCCTGCAGTATGGTATTTTTCGCCTGTCTTTGTTATGTATACGATTACCTCATTTTCTTCTGTAGTATTACTGTTAATCTGTTTGTTTTCTTCCTTTGTAATTAGAGAGGTAGTTTTACTATTTTTTTGCTCAGCTGAATCAGAATATTCTGGAGGATTACATACACTGCATGGTGTATAACCAGAAGCTATTGCTGAACTTAAATCAACAGGTATTTTGCTTTTTGACAAATACCTGCATCCATCTCTATGATACTTCTCACCTGTTTGAGTTATATATACAGTGTTTTCTTGAACTTGTGCAGTCAATTGATTGTTCTCTTCAATAGTGGGAGGAGCGTTTTCTTTTACTGGGGACGCTTGTTTATCAAACGTTATTGATTTCCCATCTGAAATAGCAATTATAGTACCGGATTCATCTGTTCTATATATTTCTGCCCCATATACACTTAACCTATTTAGAATTATGCTGTCAGGATGCCCGTACTGGTTGTTCTTTCCCACGCTTATGACTGCATATTTAGGAGACACAGCCTTAAGAAATGCAGGAGATGTCGAGCCTGAACTGCCATGATGGCCGACTTTCAACACGTCGGCCTTAAGATCATACTTAGCTGCAAGTATCTCCTGCTCAGATCCAGTCTCGGCGTCGCCAGTAAAGAGGAAAGAGGTCTGGCCATATTCTAGTTTCAGTACAATAGAGTAGTTGTTCAAATCTTCGTAACTATTACCGATTGGCGCCAAAATAATACATTTGACGTTGCCAAGGTCGAAACTGCTTCCTGCGGTTGGGGTAGTCACTTTTAAGCCTTTACTTTGTATTGCCAGTAGCACATCCTCAAACGTTTTCGTCGTAGTACTGGCTTTAGGCATGTATATCTTGCTGACATCAAAAGTATCTATTACTGCATCCAGCCCGCCGATGTGGTCCTCATGGGGATGTGTACCAACAAGCACATCGATCTTGCTCACACCTTGGTTTTTCAGATATGATACCACATCATCAGCATCGGCATTGTTGCCGGCATCGATAAGCATGACACCGCCGGGCGCTTTGACCAAGATACTATCAGCCTGGCCGACGTCAAGAAAATGTACTTCAAGTGATTCGGTAGTAGGCGGTTCGAGCTCTCCTGGAGTAACAGATTCAGTGGACTGTGCAGATTCAGCTTCTGTATTAATATCTGTTTCAGTATTCGGCTCCGGCTCCATCGGTCCCGGATCCTGTTCAAGATTGCGCGAAGTCTCTGAATCCTGCTTTATAACAGGTTCAGAGATGGTAGGATCCTGCGTGTTTGTTGCAGCAGGAGTATCGTCAGATATAGTCGAACAACCTGCGAGAACTATCAACAGAGCGAGCAGTAAGCATAGAAACTTTTTACACACAAACATCACCCTTTCTGCGAGTTGAAGCCCACGATGGCTTTCTGCACTTTTTTGCAATGAGTGACGACCTCTATATCATTCGGGTCCTGTGGTCGATGGAACCAGGCGTGAAACCCTTCTGGCATGTTCCACTGATACTGCATCTGCCAGACATAGTATCCATGCTCGCGGCAGGCGGCGAGGAAACGGGTGCATTTCTCGATGGTTTCAACGCGATACGCTTTGTTTTTCATCTTAACTCCTGTATAGATTGTAGGGCGTAATTTTTCCCATCGTATTTTATCATAACAATAAATTTTGACCGTATCTTTGCCCCAAAAGAGTTTTCTGCATCTACCCAGAGTGTTACCTGATACAATTCCCCATTGGTTTTGACTATGCTTTCATCATAAGGCTGGAATTTGGCTGTTGATGGAGCCTTTAGCCTGTCGGATATGAACTGCTTGGCTGCAACATATGAAAGAAATTCAGGGGTATACTCGGGTTCTTTTTGGCCATAAACTAGCAAAACAGCAAGCACAGTCCACAGGATGACATTGGCCACAATTACCCAAAGCAGTATTTTATTTTTTCGTTTTTGCTTTTCATTTTATAACAATATTTGTAACTAGGCAATGAATGTTTAAGTTATCTTAAATAACTTGATAATGGGTACTTAATGGGTATGATATTCCTTTATAACAAATATAAACTAAGAAATACAAGCATTACAAAGAAAATGACCTCATCCATGGTAAGGATGAGGTCACCAGTTCGATTCTGGTTGAGGGCTCCAACTCGAAGGTCCTTCAAATACTTGGTTTTACGGTATTTGGAGGACTTTTTTCTTTCTTAGACTTGAAATTGATTGCCGAATTTTTCTGCTATTTTTCAAACTTTTTTATTTTTTAATGGGTACTTAATGGGTACTAACTTTCCGAAGAGGGGTAACATTATCTACTTTTTTCTTAGTCTTTTCGGGAAGCTTGTCCGGTAAGTCCTCATTCAGAACCTGCACCGAATCTTCAATAACATTATCTATGAAGTGGATATAGATGTTATATGTTGTTGATACATCCTTATGCCCGAGTATCTTACTTATAACTTTGATGTCGATTTTCTTTTTAAAAAGCTTTGATGCGAATGTGTGCCTCATAGTATGAAGATTCACCCAATCGCATCCAATTGCCTTTCCAGCAGATTTGAATCGTTTCCTTAAATAACTCGGTGTCGGCCTTTTTCCGGTTTCTGTCTGAAATAGGGGAGCATCCGAGTTTTTATTAGGCTGCATCAGCATGTATTCTTGCAGAAGCGGGATAATCTTATCCGGGATCGGCACGGTCCGACGGCTTGAATCCGTTTTCGGCGCATTCTGAACTTTGCGCAGTCTTTCAATATAGGTTTTAGTCACTTTTACGCATTTTCTTTTGAAGTCAATATCGGATCGTGTCAGGGCTAAAGCCTCACCAGGGCGCAGGCCGGTGTTACCCATAAATAAAGCATACATATAATGCTTAGATCTGCGTCCGAGTTCAGACAAAAATGCTTTTTCCTGTTCTTCTGTCAAAGCTCTCGCTTCTGTTTCTTCTTCATAGAAAATATCTATTTTGGGTATTTTACATTCACGAGCTTCATTTTTATTTACTTTTTTCAGTTCCTCAGCTTTGCCTAATGCTCCATTAAAGAGTGTATGAGTAACCCGAATTGTTTCTTCGCTGAATCCTTCCTCAGCTAATAAGTTATAAAACTTCTGGATCATTTCTTGTGTTAGATCTTCCAACGGAATATAAGCTATATCATACCTGCTTACACGGGCTATTGTAGTCAAGTATTTCTCTCTTGTATTGTACCTTTTTATATGGGGTTTTTTATAAAGTTCAAACCACTCTTTAGCCCAAGATATGAACGGCTGGTCAGATGGATCAACATACTCACCCTTACCCAGTGCGGCAAGAGCTTCCCTCATTTGCTTCAAGACTTTAGCTTTTTCGTTTTTCTTGCCATAAATGCTTTTATAATGCGTCCTATAATACACATTACCGTCTTTACCTATTACCTCCTTTTTACCCGCCGGATATCTGGCCTCCCATAGTTGCTTTGATTCGATCCAGCGTATGGATCCCTCGTTTCGCCCGCGGCGTTTCTTTTTGGATGTTTCGCTCATAATATCAACTCCTTTTATTCCAATAGTTTTAACATGGCTGGTGGGTCAAAATATATAATGTAGTTACCATACCGTTTACTCACACCATACATAGCGGCATACTGTTTCAGAGTACACCGTAAAAACCCTTCAGTCACTTCCAGGTACTCCGCGAATTCGTATAGGGTCTGACAGCCTGCTTCGTATGCCTCGATGATCTCATCGAAAGGGATCAGTTTCTTATAAGCCCAGCGTTTGGCTCGGGTTTCCTGCTGGCGGACAATAGTATTATCGATGTTTTGGTCTGTCAACAGGTCCCCCGAGGACGTAAAATGGTGCCCAAGCTCCTCAGCTAATATGCAAGCTTGCTCTGTTTTTGTTTTCAGGCAATTATTTAGAGCGATTAGCGCGCTGTCTTCGTTATAATATAATCCCAGTATATTGCCCGGCAGGTCCGCGGTTACGATGTCAATGTTTTCTTTATGGGCTTCCTCTGTTAGAATTTCAAACTTACTTTTCACTCTTACCATCCCTTAACTTTCTGTAGGATTCCAAGAAAGCTTTAACCGCTTTTGCTTCATCTTCTGTCAATGGTTCCTCATATCCGTCAGTGCGGAGCGCGGCAAGAGTCTTGCGATGGGTTATATAACCTATGCCGAGCTCTCGTAATGCTTGTGGAGCAGGAGAAATTCCATCTTCATTGATGGTAAATACATCTCTTGCATCTATAACCTCATAATTATCAGTGTCTAATGGCGGTTCCTGTCTTGCCAGAGCAGCGATCAGCGGTCCCTGTGGCATTTCCAGCGCTTCAGCTATTTTTGTAAGATTTGCATAGTCGTCTGGGGTTGGTATTATAGTATCAAGCTTAAGGAGATATTGCTCTGACAAGCCGGTTTTTTTGCATAAGACATCTAAAGGCATATTAAGCGCCTCAAGACGTTGCTCTATAACAGCTGTAATGGACGGTCCTCGCAAATAATCCGATGTTACATTAAGTGCTTCAGCTATTGCTTCTAATACTTTATCACTTGGGTTATTCATTTTGCCATTTTCAAGGTCGCTGAGGTATCCCAATGAAACGTTTGCAATCTTTGCCAGTGTGTTTATGCTTATCTTTCGTATATTTCTAGTTCTTCTTATGTTTTCGCCAATTGTGTTGGGCATATCGCTCGAACACCTCCCTTAAATTGTTCTGTATCGCAGAACATTATATAACACTCCATATTCGTTGTCAACGAAAATTGAAGATAGATTTTGATATTCGGTGAAAACGAATAATATTCATTGAAATTCGCCGATGGCGAATAAAAATGAAAGTTGTTCGGTTATAGCGAATATGATAGTATTCTGTGTGAACGAACAAGCGAGGGGGTCAATCATGAGAAACAAGATAAAACAAATCAGGCAGGAAAAAAACCTCACAATCAGAGAGCTTGCAGCGAAGGCCTCTGTCGCCATCGGGTATCTGAGCACTCTTGAAAACGACTTCGCAAATACGACGAATCCAACTATTAGTACGATGCAGCGAATCGCAGCTGCCTTGGACATGCCAGTCCATGAAGTGTTCATATTCGACGAGGGTGAGAGGGAAGCTTAGACATGATGAAGACAACGGACTATTCAAACCTCCCTATGCTTCTAACGCCAAAAGACGTAAGCGAGATCCTTGGTCTTCCGTTAGGTCAGACCTACCGGTTGTTTAACTCGAAGAAATTCCCCAGTGAAAAAGTCAACGGTAAATACATCATCCCGAAACCGCGCTTTTTGCATTGGCTCGGGATTACAGATGGAGGCACCCATGGTCTACCTGATCCACTTTGAGCGGCCATATCAGCACGCCAGGCATTACATAGGATACACAGACAACCTGGACCAGCGCATCCACGATCATGAATGCACCGCGCACGGCGCCAGGCTGCTGCAGGTAGTCCGGGGGGCCGGGATCAGCTTTGAAGTAGTCCGAACCTGGCCAGATGGGGACAGGACATTGGAGCGCAGGTTGAAGCGGCAGAAAAAGTCCTGGAAGCTGTGTCCGGTGTGCAGAAGGGAGAAAGCAGAGAAATGACTGAATCCTGTATCTTTTGCGCCCACAACCATGATGTCTACTGTGATATCCATGACTGCTCCGTGGCCATGCATAACGATGAAAATCACGGGTGCACCTACTGGCAGCCGAAGGAAGCAGAAGGGCCTCATCGATGTGGAGAATGCAGCGGGTTTGCTTTCAATAGCGCAGCTGAAACTTGGGGGATTTGCAAGCAGGGATACATCAAGAAGGAGATCCACAGGAACACATATGCATGCGACAAGTTTTTTGAGGAGGGGGAGAGCGTGCCAAAGCGTACATACTGGACAAAATGCGGGCGCCAGTTTGAGAAGAACAGCACGGCTACCGTGACAGGATACACAATCGAGGATGAAGTGGCTTACATAGGGGATGTTCGACCTCCCGGCAGAATCAAGGATGATCAATGCAGAGCTTGCCCATTTGTAAAGGAAGTATACGACGGCTGGGGAGATAATAAGAGGTTTCTTCGATACGAATGCCGAGCAGGGTCTCAACCTCCGAATTACAGGACTGACTGGACAGGATCCCTGGATGATAAAAACTCAATCCATATTCACAGCTTGGATTTTGATTTGCTCGAAAGGATCCGTAAATATTGCGAAGAACACCCGGACTTGAGTGCTTCTTATAATTCGGACAGCATGCCCGACTGCCGTATGACACTGGCGGTGTACTGTAGCCCCAATAAAAAGGGTATTTCAGCTAAACACGAGCTAATCGAGAAGTTTCTCTCAGCAAATAATGACAAGCCCGAGAACGCAGTGTGCAAGGATTGTGTGAACTTTATACCACATTACGATGTCATCTGGGAACACGGCAAATGCAAACACGTATCACCACTTTATTTTGTACATGATCGCCGGCCAGCTTGCGAGAAGTTTGTACCGCGCAATGATAAGACCATCAACAATAACCATGCAAGTCAGAAGGAGGAGGTCAGAGAAATGGAGGCTCAGGCTATTGCTGAAAACACAGCACTTGAAATTGCGAAAAGCGAAGAAGACAAGACATTTGACTATTCTTCGATAGACGAGGAAACAGCAGTCTTCCTGCAAGAGAAAGCAATAAGGATTATCGAAATTCGATTTAAGTCTGTTGTGGCTATAGGAAAGGAGCTCAAAGAAGCGCATGATCGGCTTGCCAATAATAAAACCGGGACTTTTGAGAAGTGGGTTGAAAGTATAGGCATTAGCCATAAAACTGCGAGAAATTACATAAATGGTTATGAATATATCCTGAAAAATTTTCAGCATATCGAAGAAGCCGAAAAAATTCAACCTTCGCTCCTCTTCGAGATCTCCAAGCCCTCTGCCCCGAAGCAGCTGCAGGAAGCCGTACTGGCTGGAGACATCACTTCCCACAAACAATATAAGGAGCTTGAGGCGAAACTAAGAAAGACGGAAACAGATCTGGCTAGGGCAAGGGAATTCGCGCAGAAGCAGGCAAAATATGCTGATGAACATATGATGAGAGCTCGCCAGGCAGAGAAGAAAGCTGCTGATATGGAAAATGCCATGCAGTCGCTTGAAATGGAGAAACGCACTAAGGAAAAGGAGATAGATAATCTCCGTCAGCAGATCGACCAACTCAAGCGCAATTCGGATCCGTCGAAGCTCCAGGAACTGGGCGAAATTATCAAGGAGAAGCAGCAGGAAATCCTGGACTATCAGAAACAGGTCGGCAATCTCAACCGCCAGCTGGCCGAACTGCAGAAGCAGTTGAAAGAAAAGCCTATCGAAATCACAGCAACTCCAACCGTGGAAGTAATCCCGGACGATGTGGCACTGGCCATTTATGACAAGGTATCGCGCTTTTACGAAGGTCTCAACAGGCTCACCGATAAGGAAATACAGGTTTATGCTGAGCAGGTGGACCCTGACTATTATGATGAGATCGCCGAAAGCATCGAAAACGCTATTACTGTGCTTGAAAGGATCAGGGACAGGGCTTATGAGGAATCAATGAAAGCAATAGCAACAACCTTATCCGGCCGCTGCGGAGAGTGCATCCACGCTGACATGAACAAGGTGACAGATGAGCAGTTGGATGACGGTAAAGCCTTGTGTGCCATGAGGGATACGATTGTCGACTTCGAGGATCCCGCTTGCCAGTACTACAAAAGTATACGGGAGAGTGAGCAGCAATGAATAAACGTAGTG
>ENA-OWPA01000807-OWPA01000807.1-bioreactor-metagenome-genome-assembly--contig:-NODE-807-length-31213-cov-19.038123_pt1 | contig 31213 bp, 27 predicted proteins | sample MGYA00238139_ERZ651803 | MGnify/ENA primary metagenome ERZ651803 (study PRJEB26909, sample SAMN07631231) | bioreactor metagenome | isolation source: Switchgrass digestor | place: USA: Dartmouth... | reverse complement strand
AAAGGCTGATGTGTCAGCCGGGAATGTTCATGACAGTGTCATGTTTGATGGGGTGTATAGACAAGTAAAAGAGGCTTTCCCAGAAGTTGAAGCAGTTGTAGTAGATGCCGGATACAAAACTCCATGGATATGTAAGCAGGTTTTTGATGATAACAAAATAGCTGTTACTCCCTACAAAAGACCTATGACAAAACAAGGTTTCTTCCGCAAAAATGATTATGTCTATGATGAGTATTATGACTGTGTGATTTGCCCCAATAACCAGGTACTGGAATATTCCACAACGAATCGTGAAGGATACAGAGAATACAAAAGCAACCCCCATATTTGCTCAAACTGTTCAATGAGAAGCCAATGCACTGAAAGCAAAAACTATCAGAAGATAGTAACGCGACATGTTTGGGAAGAATATATAGAAAGAGCCGAGGACATTAGGCATACACCAGAAGGCAAAGAACTCTATAACTTAAGAAGTCAAACCATTGAACGGGTATTTGCAGACGCAAAAGAAAAACACTTTATGAGATATACACACTTAAGAGGCTTGGCCAAACTAAAAATGCAGGTGACGCTAATTTTTGCATGCATGAATTTGAAAAAGCTAGCGAAATGGAAAAAGCTAAATCCAGATATGAACCCTATTTTGCAATTTCTTATTGAATTTTTACCAGTATTTAGAGAAAAATCATTGATGTATTTAGAAAAAACGGTTATGGCCTAAAACCACAACCGTTTTTGTCTACAATCTGAAATGTGGACATGTTTGTCCACATTATTGATATTCGCTGTGGAAATATTCATAAAAACAGCTTATATTGCCCGTTTTATTTGTGGATAACCTTGTGGATTGTGTGGATAAGCCTGTTAATCGCCTTTCAGGGCTTTGTACATCTCGTATGTACTCAGGACCTTCTTTACATAGTTCTGGGTCTGCTCGTAAGGCGGTATGCCGTTGTACTTCTTAACAGCGTTGGGACCCGCATTGTAAGCGGCCAGGGCAAGGGAAAGGTCGTTATCGAATGTCTTCAGCTGGTAATACAGGTACTGGGTGCCTCCCAGGATGTTCTGCTCGATATTGTATGCGTCGGTTACGCCTAATCCTGCCGCAGTTTCCGGCATCAGCTGCATCAGACCCATCGCGCCTGAAGTTGAAAGCGCAAATGGCTGGAATCCCGATTCTACCTGGATGACCGCGCGGACCAGTTCAGGATCGAGCCCGAAGGTTTTGGAATATGTTTCGATAGCAGAATTGATCCTTGGCATCAGCTCCTGGATCTGTACCTGGGAAAGCCTCGGATAGACTGATTCATATGAACCGGAGACAAGCGGGAACCTGGTTTGGCGGCTGTTTTTGACATCCGCTGTCAGCAGCGATGCGTCTATAACAGGCGCAGCGGATTCGGCCGTGCCGGATGAAGAAGCAAGCGAGCTTGAAAGCTCCTCGCTGAAACTGATGCTGCTTATGCTGGCGGAGCCTTTCATTTTAACAGGCAGACGGCTTTGTATCTCGGATATCTTCTGTGCTAACAATGCCGAAACGTCAGGCATCTTTGGTATATTCATGGCTTATCTCCTCTATATGATTATATCGGATTAAAAATGCCATTGATAGAGTGAAAAAATCCGGTATCTGCAATAGGATATTAAATTAAAATGTATTTCCTGCGATTTTATGAATCAACCTTTTTAAAACACACTTCAATAATATAAGTGGTCATGGGAAATTCACCCGTTTGAATCGAAATTGTGATTTTTGAGAATAATTGAAATAGGACAGAAAGATTGAAACCGCAAAGCGGTGAATGGGATATTTTGTGAGGAGGTATTTATGAAAATCAACGGGAAAAAGATATTTGCTTTTCTGGATAATACAGGAAGCATAATACAGTTTTTATCCGCCGCTTCAAGGTTTCTGCTGGCTGTTTTGCTTTTATGTGTCTTATACGGTGGAACTACACAGGGAAAGATTGCAGGTAGTGTCGTAAGACTTCATATAATCGCCAACAGTGACGACCCGGCTGACCAGGAACTGAAACTGAAGGTCCGTGACGCCATACTAACGCATATGCAGGAGAAATACCCGGATGGCGCGGACAGGGACGAGGCTGCGGAATACCTGAAAAACAGCCTTCCTGAGATAAGGCGGATAGCGACAGGCGTGATGAGGGAAAACGGCTCGGATAAACCGGTGAATGTAAAGTACGGCGTTTACGCCTTCCCGACCAGGGAATACGACGGCCTTACCCTCCCGGCCGGAATGTATGAGGCAGTGCGTGTAGAGCTGGGCGAGGCGAAAGGTCAGAACTGGTGGTGCATCATGTTCCCTCCGCTTTGCGTTGCCGATGCCAGCAGCCTCAATATGGATGAGGACGCTATGGGACAATTAAGACGGGAACTGGGAGATGACAATTACAGGCTTATAACCGATTACCATGACAAGGGAAACATCCCGGTCAGGATAAAATTCCGTATCATCGAGCTGGTCGAGAACTCAAGAATCAGGCTGGCCGAGCTCATAAGCCGCCTGTTCTGAGTGTGCCACAGGGACGGTTCTGTTGACACATATGTGCCATGGGGGACGGTCTTGGTGGCACATTTTTTTGTCTTCCTGAGCGCAGCGAAGGATCTCACCTTTCCCTTGTACAGGCTTTATATCAATGATACAATTAACTAACAAAATATCACCGGAAGGCCATTAAAATGGATATTAGGATTCTTTACGAGGACAATCATCTGCTTGTCGTGGTCAAACCCTCGAATATGCCCGTACAGGGGGACATCAGCGGGGATATGGACCTTCTTACCCTCCTGAAGGCTGATATAAAAAAACGGTACAACAAGCCGGGAAACGTCTTCCTCGGCCTGGTCCACAGGCTCGACCGGCCCGTGGGAGGGGTTATGGTATTCGCCAGGACGTCCAAGGCCGCTTCACGGCTTTCGGAGCAGGTCCGCAAGCACGAGACGGAAAAGATATACCTCTGCGTGACCCAGGGCTGTCCGAAAGAACTGAAAGGGCGTCTCAGCGATCACCTTCTGAAAGACGAAAAAGAAAACGTGGTAAAGGTAGTTGAACCGGGAACGCCGGGATCGAAACCGGCAGTCCTGGAATATGAGGTAATGGCGCAAAGAGATGGCCTGAGCCTGGTCAGGGTTAACCTGATTACAGGCAGGAGCCACCAGGTGCGCGTTCAGATGTCCAACAACGGAACGCCGCTATTCGGCGACACCAAGTACGGCTATGCCGGCGACAGGGGGCACCAACTGGCCCTCTGGTCCCATAAGCTTTCGATATTCCATCCGACAACAAAGGAGAGGATGACCTTTACATCCTCCCCTCCTGATACATATCCCTGGAACCTGTTTAGTTATATTTCCTTATCGTAGATCCGCACACGCAAAGAATCCCCGGGATGATTCCATTCAGATGATAAATAAAAAGCGCACAGGGAACTTTCCTCCTGTGCGCTTTAGCTGCTAAAAATGCGCCGATATCAGTTATTTCTCGATCACAATCTTCGTGCTGTTTATAGTGACCATGCTTGATTTTACTATCATTCCCTGGGCTACCGTGCCTTCGGCGGTATACTCGCCGGGGCTTGCGACTCTCGCATAGTAAACCAGCGGCTTCGGCGGATTTTTCTCGTCATACTTGCCGACCACAAATGTCACCTTCTGCCCGTCGAACTGGCGGTACCAACAGCCAATCAGGTTCTTCACGCCGTAGTTCCACGGATTTTCCAGGGGCTTTAAGCCTGCCGGCGCGTAATCGCTGATCTCGTAGGTATTGTCTATGGCGGTCTTGTCAATGGTATAGGTGATCTCTACCTTAACTAAGTCATTGGCCCTGAAGGTGGTCTTTTCTTCACCGGTTACCGCGTCATAGTATTTGCGGGTGAGGGTGATTCCAGAATCGTTGGCGACATTTTCGGCAAACGGGCCTGTGAACATGGACAATACCGAAACATCGCCCGAAACCTTCGTGATCCTGAACTTGTCGAGATTGACCGACGGCACCTTCACAACTTCGCATAAGCCGTCCTCGAGCCTGGCAGTGTAGGTCTTTCCGTTCATGACGTATTCCACAGAAGCCTTCACATCAGGGAGCGTCCGGGCCATTTCCACCAGGCACAGCACCTTTTCCACGCCCACATACTGGGTCTTTGAGTAGTTGTTCGCCACGTAGGAGTAGAGCTTCGAAGCGTCAGGACTGTTGATCCTTGCGGCGAAAGCGGCTGCCATGGCTGTCAGCTTATACGCTGTGTCGGTATCGTTCTTCCTGATTTTCACCCTTATATACGGATCCTTGCGCTCAAGCTCGGGAACGACCCTTTCCTGGTAGATCTCATATGCCTTGTTAATATCGCCCAGCGCTTCATACGCCAATCCGAGATAGATGTAATCCTTAAGGCTCAGGTTTTTCACCTGGGCAGCCCTGTTAAGATCCAGCAGCACGGGTTCCGCAAGTTCGGCAAGCCCGAACAGCGCCGCAGCCTGGACTCCTTCATTTGACATCACTGCATTGTAGAAATACATCTTCAGAGAAGAGGTGTCTGTGACATCCTTCAGCAGCGGGGTTATAAGGGCGGTGAACTCCATGTCGCTGCCCGCGTAGGGAAGGATCCCATAACCGCCGTCATCGTTTTTATAATCGGCCGGATTGACCTCAACAGGGTCGATATAGTAATCCTCGTCATTTATAAGTTCCTTCAGAAGCGTTCTGGCGTAATTGGCCACAAGCTTCTGGTCAAGGCGGTTGCCATAGCCCCATGCCAGGCTGTGTACTGCGTTGATAATGCTTCCGCGGCCCGTGTCAGCGAAAATCAGGGTGGTAATGCCGCTCTTTCCGCCTTCAGGCTTCATTCCGGCCTTGACCTTGCTCTGTTTGATCGTCTCGATCGTCCTGAAGGAAGGATGGACTGTGATGGTTCGGCTTAAAGCATCGGCTTTGCCCGAAGCGGACCTTGCTGTCATGACCAGCGTGTAGGTTCCCTCATCAAGGGCGGGAAGGGGCAGATTTACGCGCTCGTATATCTTTGCGTTGGCAGTCTGCTTATATTCAGGAAGTTCTTTTATTGTAAGCTCGAAAGACACATCCTCATTTTCGTCAAGGCCGTCGCCGTAGGCGGTAAGACCGATCCATGGCTTGTCGCCCGCCAGGTAGTCATAGCTTAATGAATCATTTATAAAGAACGGCATGGTGACCCTGACTGACTGGATCTCGGAACCTGCGTGCAGATCCGATGAAACAGCAGCAGCGGCCAGGCTGAAGGATGTTATATTGTCGGGAAGCTTGAAGGTATAGTTTCCCTTGCCATCGGCGTCCAATGCCACTGTTTTGAACAATGCCGTGTCCTTGAATTCGGACCTGACAGTAACACTGCCGCCAGCAGCAGCTCCTGTCGGGGAAGCCGAAGGAACAGGAACGGGACCATCCGCCTTGGTTTCAGCGGCAGCCTGATCTGAGACCGCGTTTGCTTGTGTGGTGACAGCCCCGTAAACGATCCTGAAGCCATCGTCACGACTGCTCTGGGAGCTTATGATCCCGTCGCCGATCCAGCTGTACAGCTCGGCAAGAGGATCGATGTACTGCCCGGAAAGATCAAGAAGGGCTTCGTCCACAAGGGAAATATTGACCCTGGCTGCCACAGGATTTCCGTCCTTATCCTTTGCCGTCACGTTGATGGTAGCATTTTCTCCGGGCCTGTAGGCGTCCTTGTCGGCCTCAATTTCAAGGATGAGCTTCTTTTCATTGTAATCATAGTAAATGGCTTTGCTTGTTCGGATATATGTTTTACCGTTGAAGGCGATAGCGTACATCGTAAAGTTGGGAGCGTATTTTTCAGGGAAAGTCGTGCTAAAGGCAGGCCGAGCGCTTACTTTATACGACTGTATGCCATTCCTTGCATTGACGAAGAGCGTGCGCATGTCTTTAAGAGGTTCTTCCTTATTGTTCACGATCCGGACATTGACGGTTTCGTCCGCTTTGTACATGTCCTTGTCGGTTTCCAGGTAATAGTACTCGTAAGCATCGGGATACATTATGGCCGAAGAACCCTTGTAGATCCAGACATTTTGCTTCATGCCGCGGCCCTTGCCGTCCACTGTAGTGACTTCAGCGACATAATAACCGTCACTGGCCTGATCGACAGTAAAGTAATATTTTGCAGTTCCGTCGCCTGACGTTACAACGGTCGCCGAACCGACGGGAGTTACCTTTTCGCGGTATTCGTATGTTTTTCTTACTACTTTATTGATATAATCATATGTTTCACCGGTCTCGTACCTTTCCCATGTACGGTGAACGATGTTAAGGTTAAATTTCTGGCCTGCGACTGGATCGCCGAGGTAATTGTCGTTGGTATAGTCATCGTCATTTAAGGTATCCAGTACGACCTTGTTTACTGCTATGTTTATGACACCGCTGTTATTTTTAATTTCTCCATTGGCCCGGAAGCTTATATCATTGGCGAATACCCGGAAAGCATAATATTTGCTGATTTCTCCGGTTTCGGGGAACTGGGCGGTGACACTTATGGTCCAGTAATAATCGTCCTGCATGTTCTCATGGTATTTGGGCGTATATTTTATCTCAAGGTTCCCGTTTTTGTCAGTCACTCCATTGCCCGAATAACTGTCCATATATCCGTCAATATAGTAGTTGAGAGGGACATTGGCGACAGGAGTTCCGTCATAGAAGGTCGCTTTGGCTGTGAATGTGATCTGTTCTCCTGTAAACACGGCCTTTTTATCAGAGGTGATCTCAATCCTGTATTGAGGCTTGACATAGTTCTCTACTCTGAAATAGCAGCTTGTCAGAACATTGTCCCCATCCTTGACAGTCAGGGTATAGGAGCCTGGATCCAGAACGGGAAGCTCGAGCCTTCCTTCAAAGAACCCACCCTCTGTCTCAAGGTTTATTATCTCCAGGGGGTTTGTAAGGAAAGGCCAGAAGTATCCAATGAGGGAGGATCTCATCGGGTAATAGTATCCGCCGCCGGCAAGCTCAACGGTTATGTTCTCCGGCGCAGAGCCGTCTATACGGCTTTTCAGGAAGCCCCAGAATTCCACTGTATCATTGGGTTTGTACAGGGTCCTGTCTGTCTGGAAATAACGCCAGTACAGACTGCCCTGATTGTAATACCTTGAGGAAGAATCATAATCATAGGAATATCCGCCGTTTATGATGCTGACCTTGCCATCGGAAGTCGTAACCCTGTACAGGTCGAGAGTCGGGTTATTGCCGTTGCCTGTCTTTTTTACACGCGGCAGCACAGCCAATCCATTTACATCGGTCACATGGCCTTTCCCTGCATTGTAATCATATATCTCCGCGCCTTTGACAGGAGCATTTGACTTCAGATCATTAAGCCAGAACAGCATTCTGTCCTTGTCGGAAATCGTATATGCGGTGATGTCCGAAATCTGCATGAATGCCTGGGCAGACAGTTCCCCTGTCGTCAGTTCCACCAGGTAGTAGCCAAATTCGAGGGGCTCGGGAAGCAGCATGTATTTCTGGTAGTATTGAGTAAGATCAAATTTCTGAGTAAGTTCCAGCACCTTCTCGAGTTCGGAGGTGTCGACCCTGTACTTGCTGGAGGAATAAGAAGCCCAGTATGGAACCTCATCCTTTTTCCTGAGAGCGTCGATGAACTGGTCCAAAGTCCTGAACCTGTAAAGGTTAAGGGTTACATCGGCGGATTCAAGCCTTTGTCTCATATACAGTTCAAAGGCAACAGCTGGTTTCTCATCGGTGCCGAATTCTAACCAGTTGCTGTTAATATAAAGATATCCTGTATAAGGATCAGCGGTGCTGTTTTCATCAGGGGAGGTTTCGAAGGAAAATACATAGTCCTCTGCCAGAACGGCCGCACCGTTCCTTGCTGAAAGTCCCTTCTTAATTGTCACCGTGTAAATGGTGCCTGCTTCAAGTTTCTTCGGAATGAACACCACAGTGTATCCGTTGGTTTCGAATCGGCCTTCAACCCTGGGGCTGATCTCGAAATATTCCTCAAGGTTCTCAACGTCAGGATATGAGAAATACATTTCGATGCCCGTATCAACAGGAACATAGGTTGACATGTTCTCAGGAAGGCTTCCAAGGACGGTAAAATCTCGTTTTGTCTGGAATGCGAAACTGACAGTATTTCCGTCCGGCGCTTTTATGTCTATGAAATAAACCTTATTCTGTACCAAGGGCTCTGCGGGCTTAAGTATGAACTTTCCGTCATTTGTGGGTGTGATGGTGAACATCTCTCCGCCGCGGAATGAAACGTTCTCTTTAACGAAATCAAGATCTATCTTTGACTGCGAGCTTAGAATAAATCCGGTGTCCAACGCGATTCCCGTATCATCCTCTTTTTCAGGCACAACAGAAAATCCGCTTCTGTATGTATCAGCCATGGCTTTCGTTACCGGTATGGGATCCGCGAACCATAAGAACGAAACACATAAAACAAGTATCAAAGTAAGTGCGACATACCTCTTCCACATAACTATTACCTCCCTGATCAGAAAGAGTATTTCACCATATTAGACGTGAGACATTTAATGTGGTTTACTTATATTCTAAACTTTTCCTGAGGAAAGGTCACTACTTAAAACAGTGTAGAAGAATAATAAAAATCCGCTTGAATATATACAATAAGCGGATTTTTCATTTCTTATACATAATATATATCCTACTTCAATCCACGCTCTAAAAGCGACAAGTTTATTATAACCCTTTTTAAACATAATAAAAAGATATTGAAAATTTAAAAAAGTATGATATAATTACATTATATATATCCTAAAATATACGATAGTAATTGTAACTAATAAAAAATTAGCAAATTATCCTACTATTTGATATAATAATAAACAACACTATAATAATTTAGTTTTTTCAGTCTTAGTCGACAGCACGAAGCTATATAAATGTTACTTCTATTTTTAAAATTTAATAAGGAAAGGTTGTGCTGTCATGTTTATATCGCATATTCAAGAATCTACTAAGCAAATCCAGAGTGTTGCAGAGCACAGTTATAATACTGCAAAATATGCTGTCGATCGTTGTTACATAAATGAGCTAAAAGATTTGGTTTATTTAGCTTGTGTTCTTCATGATGCAGGTAAGAACACAGAGGATTTTGCTGATTACATAAAAAAAGCTTCTGAAAACAATACTTCTGTTCGTAAAGGAGATGTTGTACATTCTACAGCTGGTGGTTGCATCATAACAAAGTTAATCAGTGAATCAACAGGAAGAACGAAAGAATTTGTTGCAGAATTAATCCGACATGCAATAATTTCACATCATGGAATGTGTGATTGTATTACACCCGACGGTGTAGTTACGTTTTATAGAAGAGCAGAAAGAGAAAAAAATCTTTCTGCTATCGAAAAAGAAGTCTATTCCTATTTACCCAAAGAGGAACTAAATAAGAGAATTGAAAAAGCCTGCATAGAAATTAATGAGCTATTAAAAAGAATAGTCTCTATTACAAAAAGAGACGAAAGATTAGGTGATAAGTACTTTTACTATGGTTTAGTTGAAAGATTACTTCTTTCACTCCTTGTAGACGCAGACAGGACAGATACAGCCTGTTTTATGGATATTAAAACACTTCCTCAAGCAATGGATAATGATAAAATACAAGCTTTATGGCAAGAACTTGTAAATAATCTCGAAGTAAAAATAAGCGAAATTAAAACTGATAAACCCATTGATATTTACCGCCAGGAAATATCTGAATGCTGCAAGTTAGCTGCTAATGAGAAAAGTGGTATTTTTCGCCTTATTGTACCAACCGGAGCGGGCAAAACGATAAGTTCTTTAAGATATGCATTGAATCATGCAATGTTATATAGCAAAAGACGTATTATCTATGTTGCTCCATATAACTCAATACTTGAGCAAAATGCAAATGTTATTAGAAAAATGATTGGAGATAAAAATCTCGTTTTAGAGCATCATTGTAATATCGTAATTGAAGAAGATGGCGAAAGCCAAAGGTATAAAGAGTTGACAGAAAACTGGGATTCTCCAATTATTGCCACATCAGCAGTACAGTTTTTAGAAACATTGTTTTCCAGTAAAATGTCTTCAGTTCGCCGAATGCATACGCTAATCAACTCTGTTATTATAATTGATGAAATTCAGTTTATACCCGTAAAATGTATTAGCCTGTTTAATTTAGCAATGAATTATTTAACTGAAATATGCAATACATCTGTTGTTTTATGCTCTGCTACACAACCATTGTTAGATAAATTACCTTCGAACAGGTTGGTAGAACCAAAAGATATGGTCATTGATTCGGAGAAATATTCAGCTTATTTCAGAAGAGTAAAAATTATTGATGATACTAATTATGTTGCTGGCGGATTTAAAATAAATTATTTAGCTGAATACATAGCTGAAAAGATAAAGAATGTGCAGAATTTGCTTGTAATAGTAAATACAAAGAGTTGCGCAAAGGATTTATACATAAATCTTTGCAGTATAACATCCAACTTTGATGATAACGACAAGCCATTGATGTATCACTTAAGTACAAATATGTGTGCACGCCATAGGAAGAAAACATTGGATAAAATCATAAAGAACTTAAAGCAAAAAGACAGAAAAATTATATGCGTCAGCACGAGTCTAATTGAAGCAGGTGTTGATATCTCGTTTGAAACAGTCGTAAGATCATTGGCAGGTCTCGATAACATAATTCAGGCAGCTGGAAGATGTAATCGCAATAATGAATATAAACAAGGAAATGTTTATATTGTCAAAATAGCAGATGAAAACATATCCCGGTTAAAAGATATAAAGAAAGCCCAGGATGCAATGAATTCAGTTTTACATATATTACACGAATCCCCAGAGCTTATTGAAAACGATTTGCTGTCAAAAAAAGCTATGGATTACTATTATACTTACTATTTTATTAATAGAATGTCAGAAATGGATTACAACATTCCTGAATATGATACAACAATTGTTGACCTTCTATCAAAAAATAAAATTGGCTATAACAATTTAGTCAGAAGCAGTTCAAACCCTCCCAATATTTTATTGAAACAAGCTTTTAAAACAGCCGGTGATTGCTTTAATGTTATTGAAGATAAAGATATGATCGATATTGTAGTTGAATGTGACAGAAGAAGTAAAAGACTAATTAACGAAATGAATTCAAATATTACGCTTGGACAGCAGATTAGGATATTAAGACAATTACAAATATATTCAGTCAGCATCTCAGGATCGATGAAAAATAATCTTGAACGTCAAAACGCTCTTTATCAGCTAAAAAACGGTGGGATTATAGCTCTTCGCAAAGAATACTACAGCTTGGAAACCGGCGTTACAGATATACCTGCAAAAATGGATCCTTATCATTATTAACAAAGGGAGGGGAGAATAAATCATGGCTTACAGGAATACAGTAGAGTTTCAAGTATTTGGTGATTATGCGCTATTTTCGGATCCAATAACAAGAGTGGGAGGAGAAAAGTATTCATATCATGTCCCAACTTACGAGGCTCTTAAAGGTATACTTCATAGTGTCTATTGGAAACCGACTATTATATGGATTATAGATGAAGTCAGAGTAATGAAACCAATACAGACACAAACAAAGGGGATAAAGACACTTAATTATAATGGAGGTAATGATTTATCTTTTTATACTTATCTAAAAGATGTTCATTACCAGGTAAGAGCCCATTTTGAATGGAACATGAACAGACCTGAACTAGAAGCAGACAGAAATGAGCATAAGCATCATAATATAGCGAAAAGGATGATTGAGAGAGGAGGCAGGAGAGATATATTCCTTGGAACCCGTGAGTGCCAGGGATATGTAGAGCCATGTAAATTCGGTGAAGGACGAGGATTTTATGACGATATTGAAGAGCTTTCATTCGGTTATATGTTTCACGGGTTTACTTATGCTGATGAAGCAACAACAGAAGAAGGCAAAGGTAAATTAGCGGTAAGGTTCTGGAATCCTGTTATGAAAAAGGGTGTAATATCTTTTATTCGTCCGGAAGAATGCAAAGATGTTCGTTACATAAAGAAGATGCCAGTTAAGAGATTTGGTGATGGTAATTTTATAGGACTCAAAGAGTTTGAAAGAGAGGAGGTGGATCTTGGTTGAATTGGGTAAATGCATTATATGATTTGTATGAGAAAAATAAAGCCATCTCAGGGGAAATAGAAGAAAAGAAGAGAAAGGACGGAAGTATACAGAAACTTGTGCTGTTGCCAGTCTCCCATTCTACGGCATCAGCGCAGATTGAGGTTACTATCGATAGTTTTGGGAACTTCATAAGCGCAAGAACTGTTGATAAAGAAGATGCCCTTACTATTATTCCAGTGACCGAAGAGTCTGCCAGCCGGACAAGTGGCAAAGAACCTCATCCTTTGTGTGATAATTTAAAATACCTGGCAAGTAATTATGGCGATATTTTTACTATTAAGAAGACGACAGAGAGTAAAAAGGAAAAAGATTATACTGAATTTAATCAGCTATATATGCAATCGCTAAAAAAATGGTGCGAATCACCATATGCGCATCCTAAAGCCATCGCTGTTTACAAATATTTAAAAAAAGGCACACTGCTCGATGATCTAATAAAAAATAATGTTCTTCTTCACGATGAAGATGGAAAGTATTCTGAAAAAGTAAAGATTCAGGGTGTATCGCAAACAGATGCATTTGTAAGGTTTCGTGTCGAAACAGTCAATACGTCAAGTCCGGACGAAATGTTATCTGATGAAAAAGGCAGGTACCATCCTGAAGTGTGGCTGGATCAAACATTGCAACAAAGTTTTATTAACTATTATAATTCTCAGGAACATAAACAAAGCTTATGCTACTTGACTGGCAAAATGTCTCGAAAATCCGACTTGCATCCTAAAAAAATCAGAAATGAAGGAGATGGTACCAAGTTAATATCATCTAATGACTCAGAAAACTATACTTTCAGAGGGCGTTTTACAGACAAAGAAGAGGCATTTTCTATTGGTTATGAAGCTTCTCAAAAGATTCATAATGCGCTTAAATGGATCATTAGAAAGCAAGGCTATACAAAAGATGGCATATGTATAGTAGCTTGGGAATCTAATCTTAAGCCAATTGCTACACCATTTATGGATGCATCGGATATTGCTGATGATCTGTTCGGAGATGATGTACCAACAAAAAATGATACAAACTATATAGGAGCAAAAGATTTTAATGCAGCTATAAATGGTTATAAAACAAAGCTTGATAATACTTCAAACATGGTTATTATGGCTTTGGATTCCGCAACACCTGGCAGGCTCTCAATTACATATTTCAAGGAAATGCCTTCATCTAGCTATTTGGAAAACATACGATATTGGCATCAAAGTTGTTGCTGGATTCATGAAAAATATATTGATAAGAAATTAATCCGTTTCGAAGGCATGGTTAGTTTAGATGATATTGCGCTTCTTTTATATGGAACGGAACAGAACGAAAGGCTGGAACTTAAAACTAACAGCGACGGAAAATCACCAATAAAGACAATGACATTTAACCGGCTGCTACCTTGTATTATCGAGCGTAAAAGGATTCCAGATGATATAGTTAATACTGCTGTCAGGAAAGTAGCATCTTCGGTTACTTATAATCGTTACAACTGGAACAGGATTCTTTCTGTTGCATGCTCTCTTGTACGCAAACAAAAACTTGATAAAAACGAGGGGGAATGGAATATGTCCTTGAACAATGAATGTAATAATCGAAGCTATCTTTATGGTAGACTGCTTGCTGTTGCCGACAGGATTGAATACCTTACATTTGACTCCAAGGAAGATCGACAGACTAATGCAAAACGTTTTATGAATGCATTTTCACAGAGACCATTCAGAACATGGCAAATCATCGAAGAAAAAATCCAGCCATACCTTAATAAACTTTCTCCCGGGCAAAAAATCTTCTATAGCAAATTACTGGATGAAATTATCAGTAAGTTTAATGATGATGAATTTACAGATGATAGCAAGCTTGATGGCTTATATCTTCTTGGATACCATAATCAATCATATGCGTTAAGAAAAGATAGTGTAAATCAGGATGAGGAGGAGAATAGGAAATGAGTACATTGTCAAGAAAAATTGATTTTGCTGCTATTATTTCAGTAACCAACGCCAACCCGAATGGTGATCCTCTTAATGGGAACAGACCCCGAGAAAACTATGAGGGCTTTGGAGAAATATCTGATGTTTGTATCAAAAGAAAAATTCGAAACAGGTTTCAGGATATGGGTGAGAAAGTTTTTGTTCAATCGGATGACAGAGCAGATGATGGTTGTAAAAGTTTAAAAGAAAGGGCAGATAGTTGTAAAGCCTTAAAGGAAGAAATTGATAAGAAGAAAAATGCGGATAGGGATAAATGTATTGCTATTGCCTGTAAAGAATGGATTGATGTAAGAACTTTCGGGCAAGTCTTTGCATTCAAAGGCTCAGAAGTATCTCTTGGAATAAGAGGTCCTGTTTCAATTCATCCAGCAATTAGCGTTTCTCCTGTTGATATCGTTAGCATGCAAATCACAAAAAGTGTTAACAGTGAACCAGGTAAGGAAAGCAAAGCGTCTGACACAATGGGGATGAAGCATCGAGTAGAATTTGGATTGTACGTAATAAAAGGCAGCATTAATTGTCAACTTGCTGAAAAGACAGGTTTTTCTGATGAGGATGCAGAAAAGTTAAAGGAAGCATTAAAAACGCTGTTTGAAAACGATGCTTCGTCTGCAAGACCTGAAGGAAGCATGGAAGTATGTAAATTGTATTGGTGGAAGCATCCCGGCAAGACTTCAGCAATAACGTCTTCAAAAGTACATAGAAGCCTAAAGATTAAACAAAAGACTAATAAAATTCCAAAAAGTATAGACGATTATGAAATAACTCTGGAAAAACTTAATGGCGTAGAGGTTGAAGTATATGACCTTGTATAAAGAGGATGACTATCTTCAACTCTCTGGGATTCAGCACTTTGCTTTTTGTAAACGACAATGGGCATTAGCATATATAGAATTACAATGGGCAGATAATCTTAGAACAGTTGAAGGAGAACTTCTTCACAAGCATGCCCATGATGGGTATTTTTCCGAGAAAAGGGGTGAATTGATCATTTCACGTGGGATGCCAATTCACTCCTCTACCCTCGGAGTTAGTGGACAATGTGATGTTGTAGAATTCAGAAGAGATGACAAAGGAGTTCCTCTTTTTGGGAGAGAAGGCCTATATACAGTAACACCGGTTGAGTATAAAAAGGGAAAACCTAAAAAAGACGATATTGATATTCTTCAGTTGACCGCTCAAGCCATGTGCTTAGAAGAGATGTTATGCTGTAATATTGAGTATGGCTATATTTATTATGGGGAAACAAAGCATAGGACCATTGTTCAGTTTAGCGATGAATTACGGGAAAAAGTCAGAAGATTATTTAACGAAATGCACCAGATGTTTGAAAGAAAATACACCCCAAAAGTTAAACGTACCAAAAGTTGCAATGCGTGTTCGCTTAAAGATATTTGTCTGCCTGCTCTCAATAAAACGATGTCAGTTGAAGATTATGTTTCTCAACATGTTAATGAGGATGAGGTGTAATGAAGAAACTATTAAACACTTTGTTTGTATCTGCACCTGACCGATACCTCTCACTTGATGGAGAAAATGTTGTTATCCAAGCAGGTGAAAAAGAAATTGGCAGAGTTCCATTACATAATCTTGAGTCCATTGTGACATTTGGATATACAGGAGCTAGCCCTGCTTTGATGGGAGCATGTGCATCAAGGAATATTAGTTTAAGTTTTATGACTTCCCACGGGAGATTTTTAGCTCGTGTAACTGGTGAAGTAAAAGGTAATGTAACTCTTCGTAGGGAGCAATACCGAGTTGCTGATGATCCAATAAGAAGTATAAAAATAGCCAGAAATATTATAACCGCTAAAATTTATAATTCAAAATGGATTATTGAACGTGCAATAAGAGATTATCCTTTGAGATTAGACATAGAAAAATTAAGAGCAAAATCAAAAATGTTAAGTAATTCTCTTCATATGGCCCGTAATGCTATAAATGATGGAGATCTCAGAGGGATTGAAGGTGAAGCGGCCTCATTATACTTTTCAGTATTTGATAATTTAATTTTACAACAAAAAGATGAATTTAAATTTAATGGACGGACAAAACGTCCACCACTTGATAAGGTTAATGCAATGTTATCTTTTGCTTATACCATGCTTGCAGGCATGTATGCGTCAGCCCTTGAAACAGTTGGTTTGGATCCGTATGTAGGATTTTTTCATAGAGATAGACCTGGAAGGATATCCCTTGCACTGGATCTAATGGAAGAATTAAGATCTGTTTTTGCTGACAGATTTGTTCTTACAATAATAAACAAGCGAATAATTAACGAAAGGGGGTTTATGCAAAAAGAAAATGGAGCAGTTTATATGGATGATAAAACAAGAAAAGATTTTTTATCAGCCTGGCAGAGCAAGAAACAGGAAATAATCATTCATCCATTCTTAGAAGAAAAAGTTGAGTGGGGAATGGTTCCATATGTTCAATCTATGCTTCTTGCAAGGTATATACGAGGAGATTTAGATGAGTATCCACCATTTTTCTGGAAGTAGGGATAGTATGTTAGTTTTGATTACATATGACGTTAATACAGAGACAGAAGCTGGTAAAAGAAGACTGCGTAAAGTAGCAAAACAATGCGTTAATTATGGGGTTAGAGTACAAAATTCAGTCTTTGAATGTGTAATGGATAACGCAAAAAGCAGACAGGTTAAAGCTATTCTGGAAGAGATTATTGATAGAGAGAAGGATAGTCTAAGATTTTACTACTTAGGGAATAATTATAAAGGGAAAGTAGAGCATATAGGAGCAAAGAAAACTTTTAATGTAGAAGATGATTTGTTTTTTTAGTGCGAATATGAAGTAAACATTTAAATAATAGTTTTCTCGCACTAAAAAATGGTTACATTTTTATACAATTATTATATATTGTGTTATTATATACTTAATAAATGAGTTTATTTTTATTCAAACCTAACAACTTAAATTCTTATTTTTTATACATTTTTGCTGTCGCTCCCTACGCGGGAGCGTGGATTGAAAGAAGAAGGTACATCGACGCAGACTTCTCAGACATGGTCGCTCCCTACGCGGGAGCGTGGATTGAAAGACACCTATGTGGTGTCATGCCGGGGTCCCCTCACCGTCGCTCCCTACGCGGGAGCGTGGATTGAAAGATTGCACACGGTCTTGTTTCCTTTGTCGGTTACAGTCGCTCCCTACGCGGGAGCGTGGATTGAAAGTTTAACTTATTTAATAAAGCATCCAGCCCGTATGATGTCGCTCCCTACGCGGGAGCGTGGATTGAAAGTTCATTAAAACCATCCATCCTTTCTATAAAATTAGGTCGCTCCCTACGCGGGAGCGTGGATTGAAAGATTCTATGCCTTACTGACTTAATATACTGATTAATGTCGCTCCCTACGCGGGAGCGTGGATTGAAAGATCACCTTCTATGTGTTTTTGTGCCATTCGTGGCGTCGCTCCCTACGCGGGAGCGTGGATTGAAAGACTACATTATAGGCGAAGAAGTGCTGTATGAAAGTCGCTCCCTACGCGGGAGCGTGGATTGAAAGAAACCATCGTGCACCCGATACTGCTAAGTGAGTGTCGCTCCCTACGCGGGAGCGTGGATTGAAAGATCTCGCATGATACGAATGACCGCAGGGCCGTTGGCTTGTCGCTCCCTACGCGGGAGCGTGGATTGAAAGATATTGGAGGTTGATAATAATGTTATCCGTAAAAGTCGCTCCCTACGCGGGAGCGTGGATTGAAAGACTCCTTTCAGTTATTATATCCTTGAACCCTGCCGTCGCTCCCTACGCGGGAGCGTGGATTGAAAGACCTGAACCTTGTTCGCCACAAAAAAGGTGTAGACGTCGCTCCCTACGCGGGAGCGTGGATTGAAAGGATGAAAACCATGATTGAATCTCGTCTATCACAAGTCGCTCCCTACGCGGGAGCGTGGATTGAAAGATGTTATAATATAAATATAAAATGAACATTGAAAGTCGCTCCCTACGCGGGAGCGTGGATTGAAAGACCCTTCTAATATCACTTAACCACACCCCCTTAATGTCGCTCCCTACGCGGGAGCGTGGATTGAAAGGGATTTGTATAATCATGACCCAATGGCATTTCAAGTCGCTCCCTACGCGGGAGCGTGGATTGAAAGACTCCTTTCAGTTATTATATCCTTGAACCCTGCCAGTCGCTCCCTACGCGGGAGCGTGGATTGAAAGTATATGTTCAGTCTCATTCGTGAGACTCTCGTCGGTCGCTCCCTACGCGGGAGCGTGGATTGAAAGAATATAAACGGTCTATAATCTGCAAAAATGCTGAGTCGCTCCCTACGCGGGAGCGTGGATTGAAAGACTAACGGTACAATATATTCTTATTGGAATCAAGTCGCTCCCTACGCGGGAGCGTGGATTGAAAGATTATAAAAGAAATTAAAATAATCATAAACACACGTCGCTCCCTACGCGGGAGCGTGGATTGAAAGCAACAAGTGCTATTGTCTTACCTGCCCCCTGCTCGTCGCTCCCTACGCGGGAGCGTGGATTGAAAGGATTACTGCAATTGGACATATCAGATAGAAAAAGGTCGCTCCCTACGCGGGAGCGTGGATTGAAAGAATTCAAGAGTAATTATTGTTATATCTTCTATTGTCGCTCCCTACGCGGGAGCGTGGATTGAAAGCCCTCCTTTGGCGAAAGTCGGAAGGTTATAGTACAGTCGCTCCCTACGCGGGAGCGTGGATTGAAAGAAAAGCACTGTGAGGATGTAATGGGACAGCCTGGTCGCTCCCTACGCGGGAGCGTGGATTGAAAGCCCCCTGAGATGATTACGGAGATTTCGCAGCAACGTCGCTCCCTACGCGGGAGCGTGGATTGAAAGACACGAATATGTGCCTAAAGGGCGAGGATGGACGTCGCTCCCTACGCGGGAGCGTGGATTGAAAGAGCCCATGTAGAATACAAACTGTTACCTAAAGTAGTCGCTCCCTACGCGGGAGCGTGGATTGAAAGGTACCTTTTCTTAATTTCTGCAATAACTTCTGCGTCGCTCCCTACGCGGGAGCGTGGATTGAAAGACGGGTACTCCGAAGCATCGAAATCTCACGGGATCGTCGCTCCCTACGCGGGAGCGTGGATTGAAAGTATATCTAAAAACTAAAGGATACAGGCTAAAAGGTCGCTCCCTACGCGGGAGCGTGGATTGAAAGAAAAGGTGAAGATAAAAGGTTAACACACTGGAAGTCGCTCCCTACGCGGGAGCGTGGATTGAAAGAAGTCATGTTTCTCAAATTCAGGACCTTTCCAATGTCGCTCCCTACGCGGGAGCGTGGATTGAAAGAATGCCGGGGAGCCCCTCAGGTGAGGGGCCCCCGTCGCTCCCTACGCGGGAGCGTGGATTGAAAGACGCGCGCGCACGCACGGAACGCAATCGCCTGGTCGTCGCTCCCTACGCGGGAGCGTGGATTGAAAGTGTTTGCGGAGAGCCACCTTTTCGCCGCATGCTCGTCGCTCCCTACGCGGGAGCGTGGATTGAAAGGTTGCCCCGAACTATGTTGGCCGATACGCATATATGTCGCTCCCTACGCGGGAGCGTGGATTGAAAGAGAGAACTCGGCAAATATCTCTGCTGTATCTGTGTCGCTCCCTACGCGGGAGCGTGGATTGAAAGGTACGGTGGGAGCCGGAGTGTTAGCGAACGTTGAGTCGCTCCCTACGCGGGAGCGTGGATTGAAAGTTCCGGCATGTAGCTTTAGCGCGCCCTGAAATGTGTCGCTCCCTACGCGGGAGCGTGGATTGAAAGTTCAAACATACATGGAATAGCCTGTACGCCAAGCGTCGCTCCCTACGCGGGAGCGTGGATTGAAAGCCCTTTTGTATCTCGAAACCATATGTAATGCCATGTCGCTCCCTACGCGGGAGCGTGGATTGAAAGCTCAGAATCGAAATCGGCCTTACAGTTAGCGGCGTCGCTCCCTACGCGGGAGCGTGGATTGAAAGGTTAGCAATAAATATGTATTGGATGATGTTGACCCGTCGCTCCCTACGCGGGAGCGTGGATTGAAAGGCTCCTACTATATGAGATATAATCTTTGCTCCATGTCGCTCCCTACGCGGGAGCGTGGATTGAAAGGACCTTTCAATACATCCCCTATTTCTGATATAAAAGCGTCGCTCCCTACGCGGGAGCGTGGATTGAAAGTTTGAATACTTCTCTATCTTTTTTAGAGTGTCAAGTCGCTCCCTACGCGGGAGCGTGGATTGAAAGCCTTCAATACCCTGTAACCCACGCTACCATCATCAGTCGCTCCCTACGCGGGAGCGTGGATTGAAAGAGAGTTTTGCGAGTATGGTCTACACCTTTTTTGCGTCGCTCCCTACGCGGGAGCGTGGATTGAAAGAAAATTATTATTGATAGTATCAATATATTATGATGTCGCTCCCTACGCGGGAGCGTGGATTGAAAGTTTTGCAAGATTATGTAAAAGGTAATGCATCCCAGTCGCTCCCTACGCGGGAGCGTGGATTGAAAGTGATACACTCAAGAAGATTGAGAAATACTCAAAGGTCGCTCCCTACGCGGGAGCGTGGATTGAAAGTAACCCTCCTTATTAAATTATTAATGTTCATTTTGTCGCTCCCTACGCGGGAGCGTGGATTGAAAGATCATCATCATCGCCTCTAATAATATGTAAGCGTCAAAGAAACCCTCACATAGTATATCGGTTGTGTAGTTGATACAATCACAGTAAAACAAGTTGAAAAAGTTGAAAAAGTAGGCCAACTTTTTCAACCAGGAATGGAGTGATTGTATGGAAACACAGAAAGTAACAACAGAGTTTCGTATGTCACAATGGACAAAAATAATTCAAAGCCGTATCGACAGCGGGTTAAGTATCAAAGATTTTTGCCAGGCAAATGGGATAAGCAGACATGCGTATTTTTACTGGCAAAAGAAATTACGAGAAAGAGCCTGTACAGCAATTGAAGCAGCGGAAGAAACCAGAAGTATAGTGCCGGGGGGATGGATGCAGCTGGCACCGAAGAGAGAGTACGCCGTAAAAGAAACACTGGGAATTGAGATCAATGGCTGTAATATCACAGTTGATGCAGAAACAGATCTTGAACTGCTGAAAAAGGTATGCAGGGTGTTGATGTCGCTATGATAAGATGGAATGATAAACCAGTTTATCTATGCTGCAAATGCACGGATATGAGAAAATCTATCAATGGTCTGATAACAATTGTGCAGGAAAGTTTTTCCCTCGATCCTTTTATGGATGCGTTGTTTGTGTTCTGCAACAGGAACCGGAACAGGCTAAAAATCCTGGAATGGGACGGAGATGGATTTTGGTTGTATTTTAAGAGATTGGAACGAGGATGCTTCCGTTGGCCAACGGAAGGAGATTGTGCCACAATGCTTCTTGACGTGAATGAGTTATCCTGTCTGATTGATAGTGCCAGACTGGAGAAAAAGCTTAGCAGAAAGGAGGTACTCGAGCGGCAAATTTCATAAAAAACACCAGGAAGAGCAGTACAAAATGTGCCGAAAATCTGGATTTTAAGCGGGTTTTATGGTATAATTACCATATGGAAACGCAAGAGATTACGGTAGAAAAACTGCTTAAGATAATTGAAGAAAAAGACCGCACGATTGCTGAGTTAAAGCAACAAGTTCAATGGTTCATGGAACAAATCCGCCTTGCAAAGCACAGGCAATTTGGCATTTCAAGTGAACAGACCAATGTTCATCAGATGAATCTTTTCAACGAAGCAGAAGCGGCTGCTGATTTAACTGCGCCTGAACCTTCATTATCAGAGGTAAAGGCGCATTATCGTAAAAAGAGGACCCGACTGACAACAGATAAACTGCCGGAAGACTTGCCTGTCGAGATAATCGAGCATGAACTGCCGGAAAGTGAACGAATCTGTTCGGACTGCGGCAGTGAGATGCATACAATGGGCAGGGAAATCCGTGAGGAATTAAAGATAATACCTGCGAAAGCAGTGATTGTACGGCATGTAAGACATGTATATTCATGCCGGAATTGCGAAGAAACATCGGATCGGGTGCCTGTTGTAAAGGCAGATATGCCTGAGCCTGTCATAAAAGGCAGTTTTGCATCTCCGGAAACGATAGCGCATATAGCAACGCAAAAATTCATGATGGCATCGCCATTATACCGGCAGGAACAGGAATGGAAGCAAAATGGTATTCTGCTATCAAGGCAGACTATGTCAAACTGGCTTATCAAAGCTTGTGAGGAATGGCTGGAACCGATATACGAGAAAATGAAGCAACGATTATGCAGCCACGATGTACTGCATGGGGATGAAACGGTATTGCAGGTGTTGAAAGAGCCAGGGAAGGCTGCTCAGTCGAAGAGTTACATGTGGTTGTTCCGGACAAGCGGAGAAGCGAAACATCAGATTATACTATATGACTACCAGCCTGACAGGAAACATACGCATCCGGAAGAATTCCTGAAAGGTTTTTCGGGCTATCTTCATGCCGACGGGTATGAGGGGTATCACAAGCTGCCTGAAAACATCACTGTTATTGGTTGTTGGGCGCATATGCGGCGAAAACTGGTTGAGGCGATGAAAGCATTGCCAAAGGATAAGCAGGCTGATTCAAATGCAGCAAAAGGGGTTGAATACTGCGATAAACTGTTTCATTTAGAGAGACAGTTTGCTTTGCTGACCCCTGAGGACCGGCGCAGGGAACGAGAAAGATTGTCAAAACCTTTAATGGATGAATTTTATGACTGGATTGGGAACTTGAATGCCTTGCCCAAAATCCTTCTTGGAAGAGCAGTACAATATGCCCGGACACAGCGCAAATATCTTGAACGATATTTGCTGGACGGACGTCTGGAAATATCAAACAACCGGGCGGAGAGAAGCATCAAGCCCTTTGTGATCGGCCGAAAAAATTGGATTTTCTGCAATACACCAAACGGAGCAAGAGCCAGTGCAGTGTATTACAGCCTTATTGAAACAGCGCGAGAAAACGGATTGAACCCGTTTGAATATTTGTCATGGATTTTTACACAGGTCCCTAATCTGGGGAAAACAGGCTATGTAACCACAATTGAAGACTTTTTACCCGGAAGTACGAAGATACCGCAAAAGGTATATATACCGAAGCCCAAAAGGCAAGATCCTGAAAAATATGCGTGGGAAGAAGAAGACATATGAATGCTGGCGAACATACTACATTTATGATTAATTTCATCTCAGATTTCATTAACGGTGAAATAGATCGTTATTTTTTCGATTTGGATTATTCCGCCTATGTAATAGAGCATTTCCCGTATATGGAGCTTGAGGACAGCAGATTAGCGGACAGGTTCGCCAATACGGTTGATCTGGCGTATGAACGCGGAACTGCCCTTGGCCTGTCGGATGAAGAATTTAGGATTGAAATCTCCAATGCTTTTGATAAATGGTTAGGCGGTAAGAAGCCTGATAGATCTTAGTGCTGTCTGCCAGCGTTTGACGCTTACGACGCGGATATCCCACAGCCTAAAAGCATCGTTTTCCCGAGCTTTCTTTTCTCAAAAAAAGCTGGAGCCAGTAAACCAACAGGCAAAAGCATAAGGATGTTCAGAATAACTTCTTTCAAGAGCCATGCTTTCTGCTGTCCTCCTGTTAATATGGTTTGAATAGTCCAAAATGGTTTCAAAATAAAGTGCGCATCGTCCCTTACTCTTCTTGTGATGATTGTGGAAGCTACAACAAGGAACAAATATGGAATCAAGATAGTAAAGACGACTCTCTTAGTTATATTTGTTCTACGCAGAACCACCCATAAAACAGAAGCTGAAAACAATGCAATCAAATAGTAAATCCCGCCTACATCAATTATTTGAAGTACATATTTGATTGCTCAGGTCACCTCCCTGATTGCATTTAAACCTTCTTCTTCCGTCCAAAGCGATTTCCAATTAGTGTCCGTACAAAGTCAAGCGTCTTTATATGAAGCACATATGCCAATACCAGATATATTCCGACGCTCACAGCTGCGCCGATAAAAAGAGAGATATATACATTTAAATGAAGCAGCTTGTCAATAATCAGATAAGGGACTATACAGGCAACAACCGAGAGTACAATAATTTTAATTCCTTCAATTGCTGTGCTTTTATATCCAATCCTTATATACTTCTTCATATAAATCATTCTGATGGCTAAACAAATGATTGCGGAGATTGAAGTAGCAAACGCAAGCCCAGCAACACCCCAGAATTTCACAAACAGGAGATCAAATACGATGTTTAATGCGATCTCAACGATGCTTATATACATCGTGATCTTTGTATCACCATAGCCGTAAAATACGTTTGTTATCACGGTTGAGACACCGAGAAATAACATACCGAGGCAATAACCCACAAATACTTCAGCCGTCAAAGAGGTCGCTGAAGCATCAAATGCTCCTCGTTGAAATGCAACGGTAACAAGTTCTGTCGAAAACAGGAAGCAAAAAAAGCTAATCGGAATGATGAAAAACATCAAGGCGCACAGAACATTCCTTAGCAATGTCCGGAGTTTATCGTCTTCCTTCTTTGCAATGTGCTGGATGATTGAAGGATATACAGCCGTTGCGATTGCGGTCGATATCATGCCACTGAACACATTCATCAACTTATGGCCATAGTTGAGACAAGCGACTGAACCTGTAGCTGATCCAGATGCTACCATTTTATCAATTAATCCATTAATATGAGCTATGGCAGCCGTAATGGCAACTGATGGAAGCCCTTTGATCATCGGAACAATATCCGGATCTTTAAAGTTGAAGTTCAGCTTAAACTTCCATTTCCAGTTGATAAAGGGCAATTGAATTAGCAGTCTAAAAATGCTGCCGATAATCATGGCAGTTACGGCTGCATATATACCGAAGAATCGATAGGTGATGAAAATATATATTATCTTCGATACATGGGTTCCAATCTCTCGAATCTGACTTCCAAGAAACTTTTCTCTGCTCTGAAGCATCGCTCCAACAACTGAGGTAGTTGCCATAAGGAGATAGGTTGGCGCTGAAATCCTTAAATATTCGATAGTCATGGCACGTTTATCAGGAGCAAATCCTGGTGCCATAATTGCAACTAACGGCCTTGCACAAACAATCAAGAAAAGGACCAGAGCAACAGATAGAGTCAGGAATAATGTTACTGCTATATTGGCTACTTCTTCAGCTTTTTTCTCATTGTTTTCAACTAACTTAGTTTTATAGGTTGGCAGAAATACTTTCCATATGCCCAAATCCAAAATAGGATAAAGAATTCCAAAAATACTTGTTGTCATATAAAAAGCATCCGCTTGATCTGATGCGCCAAGAAAAGCTGCCAGTGTTGCTTCCCATATATATGAGAGAATCTTTGCCGCTATTGAACAACCCAGTATTATTCCAACGTTTTTTACTGTTTTATTGCCCATACTGGTCTCCTAAACTATGAATCAATTCCGCTTTAATCGAATCCTTAGTCTTGTACTTTGACTCAAAGAAAACAGAACAGCATAAATGGCGATGAACTTGTCTCTATGTCTGGTTGCTGTCCCAGTATTAGTTACTCCCCACGAAAAGACCACGGCACTAAGCAACGCTACCATCAACAAAGCTACAATTATATTGCGGTTTTCGTCATCTTTTGCTGTTCGTCTAATATATCTTATGGAATTTATAATAATGTACAGATATACGCAGGAGCTTAATAAAAAGGTTATAATGTCTCCAATACCTCTCCACTGCCATGGAAAAGGAGAAAACATAAAATACATAAAGCGTGGGATCGCAAATATCAGCATTCTAAGAGGTGTTCTTGCATCACCAACATATTGAGCATAGCTTGACCCCCCTGCATCTCTAGTTGATGAAAGAGTACCAGTACTTAACCTGCTCTCGATTTTTCCGAAAAAAACCGTGCCAAACCTGGCATAAATAAATAGAAATAGCGCGAAGAAAACCAATGCTCCTATTATATTTTTTGCCTCCAAGATGTATTTTTTTCTTGTTGGACTATAAATTATCCTCACAAAGATATAACTAATAGCAATCAATCCTGTAGCACCATGGAATAGCGAAGCTCCCAATGCAAATACAAACGCTAAAACAAAAGCTTTATTACCACCTTTACCTCTTAACCAATTAATGAAATATTTTGTCGATAAAGCAACAAAGAATGTTATTATCGTCTCTCGCCTTAATACCGCAGATAGAAAAGCATAGTTAGGAAGCAAACAGATCAAGCTAACACCTGCCCGACGGTACGACACAGGTATATCCAAGTCATCGACAATTTTCGCGAATACAAATATGGTTAATACCGAAAAAATAAGAACAATAAATTCTGCCCAAAGTCTAGATATACCAGTTAACGAAAAAATGAAGCCTAATAGCCTTGGGAAGAATCCGCCGTAAGTGGTTTCTGTTCCTTGCGTATAACCAATTGCTGCATTGTAGAACCAGAGTGGGTCACTTGATAATGCGCCGCCTACTAACGGAAGATGTAGAGGATTGTTCGTATATACATCATAGAATAGGAGAACAATCCGAAACAAATATCCTAGTGAAAGCGGCACAATATACTTCTTATATGCAGGAGTCTTTTGGATGTCAAAAAAGAACGCTGCCGAAAAAAGAAAAATAGAAACACCTACATATATATCTGTATGTCCCGTGCTCTGCGAAAATGCGACTAAACATCCTGCAATAATTATGGCTAAAACTGACATCATAACAAATTAGACTCCCATAATATTTTCTCTTCACTTCGAATCCTTGCTTTATCTGTGCTAAATATATGATTACACTCCATTGTATTTTATTCCCATTTTTTAAACAGCTCATATATCTCGCTTCGACAGCCTTCTAATGTAGAATACTGCCACACAAATTGACCTCTGGCATTACCTTCTACCATGATCCAACCATTTTTCGTTAAAGCAAGATCCCATCCCGTATACCGGTTGGAAGGGATAACCTGGGCCAATTCTTTCGCAGTTTGAACGGCACTTTGCAACTGTGGAACAACAAAACCAATCAACTTAACGCCTGTTTCTGGATGGACGGGGTATTCGTTGCCCACCTCATCTCTCGCCGCGATAACGGTGCCGCTTTTCGCGTCTAGCGCACAAATGATACCGCCCGCTCCTGCATTATCGACGACAGAACTTCCTCGCCCTACTCGAAGGAACGGATGGAAGATCACCGTTTCTTTTTCGCTCACCCTTATGGTCGGAATACGCACGGTATTGACAGAAGATGGATGAAGCTCTTTCATGGAATCAGCTTGCCCAATCAATTCCTCCACAAAGAGGCCGTATTGATACTTTTTCAGCAGTTTCTCGATAATCGTGTCCAACTCGTCGGGATGATTGCCATGGACGATTTCGATCCCGGAACCGCCCGCTTTTTCAATGGGTTTCGCAATAAAATCGCCGTATTTACCGGCGAAACTCCGAATCGCTTCAGCGCCTTTTGCGGACGGCTCCGCGAATACGCATTTCCTACGATAATACTTGCCAAAATGCCGATATGTCATCGCCTTGTCGTCAAAAGTGGCCTGGTTCCGAGCTTTGTTCATTCTCTCGACGATTTCGACGTGCTCTTAATCGGAAATATAATCAGCGATCTGATCATCTGGTTTCCCCTGTAGCTGTAGCAGAAAATACTCGTCAGCCGAAAAGCCGTACGAGGCGATCTTCGTTTCTATATCCTTTACAAGCACCGATTTTTCTTCGGAAGAAAGCGGCCGGTCAACAAAGGTGGCAATGGCCTTTTCGATTTTTTGGGGATTCATCAACTTTTGCTTTTTCTTTTTTCTCTTCAGTGCGCGAACAGGGGTAAGCTCCTTAATGTAGCTTCTAAAGTGCAGCATTGTACTGGACATTTTATTTCACGCTCCATCATACTTTTTCAATTGCAGTTTATTACCGATCTCAAAATCAAACTCATCCGGTTCAAATTTCATATACCCACTTCCATCAAAAAATGTCAGTTCTCCAAAATAAACTGTGTCATTTTCACAATACAGATCATCTCGAACATGGGGGAAGTCTTCCGAAAGTACTTCAGCTACTCGAAGCATATCTGAATATATTTCCGGTCTTCTTGCTTTTATGTATTCATCATAACCCACTCGATGAACTGGTAGCTTCTGGAAATCTCGATCGAAGATGCTAAGCTTAACGCTCTCTCCAACAATACGATCGCCCATCACATACAAGAATTCACACTTCCCGTGAAAACAGAAGAACTTGTAATCAACAAGTCCAATATCCTCATCATATGGCTCTACGTACTTTTCAATTATTATTCGATGTCTTTTTCCACTGTAATAAGGCCATTCTCTACCAGCGCCTTTTCTTGTTGCATCCTTTGCAATCCACTTTTTTGCTTGAGCCTCTAGTTCTCTCAGATCTGCTTTGCTTTTATCCTTTACAATTATTACGGAAGTGCCGCCTCCACCAAGGGTATCCTTCATCACAAACTGTTCAGGAAGAGCATCCCAATCAATTTCTTCTACCGAATTAAACACTCCATAGCATGGAATTAGAATATCCTCCAACCCCTTGCTCCTTACATATTCTCGCACATCATATTTATCAACGCATTGAACCATCAATGGATTTCGATAATACAATTTGTACCATTGAAGTTTTTCTGTAAACCTCTTTGGATTCTTTAAGTTAAGTCTGTGACCAGTTTTTATCCAGTACTGGGTTTTCAGCATCGGCTTATCAGGAATAAAAGATAACTTTCGGAGTATCTTTAATCTGGCTGATCGGCTCTTTATTATCTTCTTATAATCCATTATCCGATCTCCTCCAGATACTTCTTCACAACAATCTCCCTGCTGAATTCCCGCTCAACCTTGGCACGTCCCGCTAATCCCATAGTCTTCCGTTCTTCCCAGCTAAGACTCAGGAACTTCTCAACCTTTTCAATCAGATCCTGGCTGTCTCTCTGCTTCACCACGAATCCATTAACGCCGTCATCCACGATTTCACCGCAACCGGGGCGATCCGTAGTAATAATCGGTCTTCCGAGGGAACAACTCTCCAGAAGAACGTTATTCATACCTTCAGGATAAAAGGAAGGGAGGATCGTGCAGGAAGAAATCTTGTGAACTACCGTGACATCAGGGATGCGTCCATGGTAAATGATCATTCCATCATCCACTTCCTTCTTGATCCTTTCTTCATATGCCGGAGTACAATTTCCGCAGATGTGGAACACTGTGTTCGTATACTTCGCCTTGACGCGTGCACCATATCCAGGTACTGCTCAATTCCCTTTTCTTTAACGATGCGGGCTATGAAAACAAAATGGATCTCATCGCCCTTCGGATAATCAAGGACGCTGTATCGATCCAAATTCACGCCGGAACCGGGAATCAACTCATGAGGCCCCTTCACAACGTGTTCTTTTTCCATCAGTTCCATATCGGCTCTGTTCTGGAAAAATACCTTCTTCGCTTTTCTCAGTCCGTACCGGTATAAGTTGAGGGTGATGAACTTAAGCAGCCCTCCATTATCAATGGCCGGACCAACACCGGTAACATTCGCAATATAAGGAATACCCAACGAAGCACAAGCCATGCCCACATAAACGTTCGGCTTTACTGTGTAAGTAAGGACAACGTCCGGTTTCTTTTCCTTGATAATGGCCTTATATTTTGAAACCAGCTTAAGTTCCTTCAGCGGGTTCGTTCCGTGCCGCTCCAGTGGAGTTTCGATGACTTCACAGCCTAAGTTTTTCAAGTCATCAATATGTCCCGTCTTAGAGCCAAGAACGATAACCTTATTATCCTTTGTGAGCGTCTCCAAGAGCTCCTGACGGAACTCGTAAAGCCCGCCCGTAACATTACTGGCAATCAAAATAGTTTTCATTCTACATTAATCCTTATGCTTTTATTCTATGGCTACCTCAGTGATATCCAGTCGATGTACATATGGCTTCCTCATTCATATGCAGCAGATGCCATTTTCCATCTATGACCACCTGATGCATATGCGGCAGATGCTACTTTTTCTCTATACATCCCTGATTGATGCCCAGCAGATGTCGATATGACCCCTCATGCATATGCGGCAAATTCACTGTAACCGCCTAATTGATACTCAGCCGATACGACTTTTCTTTATCTGACCACCTCATGCACATTCAGCCGACACGGCCTGACATTACCGAAAACACCTATGAATGATCTCGATAATTACGTCCTGCTGCTCCGGCGTCATCTTATTATCGCTGGGAAGGCATAACCCTCTCCGGAATATATCCGCCCCAACGTCGATTCCAGAGCCTTTTATGTAAGCATTTGTACGGCCTCTGCCGTTCCCCTCGACTGTGACGAAGGGATTCATCCTGTAGATCGGCTGCATATGCATGGGCTTCCAGATCGGACGACCTTCGGCATTCATGGAAGCGATGGCTTCAAGGATTTCGGTCGGACAGGATTTTCCATGTTCCGGAACGAACAGTGCTTTGCTGTCATCTCTGACTTGTTTGCACATTGCGTCTTTGTCAATGATAAGTGCTGACAGCCAGTAGTTCGGCTCTGTTCCATCGCAAATCGGATTCATCTTGACGGGCAAGCCTTTCAGACCGTCTCTGTAACGCTCATAAACAGCTTTCTTTTGAGCAATATGCTCTTCAAGGTACGGATACTGCCCTCTGACCGCTCCCGCGATTATATTGCTCATACGGTAGTTGTAGCCGACCTGTTCATGCTGATACCACGGAGCCGCTTCACGAGACTGTGTACTCCATTTTCTCGCTTGGTTTGCATCCTCGACGCTATTCGTCAAGAGGCAACCGCCGGACGAACCGGTAATGATCTTATTGCCGTTATAACTGATTGCAGAATAGTCACCGAAAGAGCCGCATTGTTTCCCGTCGATAGTTGCGCCCATCGCTTCGGCAGCATCCTCGACGAGCAATGCACCGTGCTTCTCACAGATGGCTTTGATTTCATCCATTCTTCCGGGGAAGCCGTAAAGTTCTGCACTGACATAGACTTCTTTTTTTCATAAGGCAAATTTATAAACTTTATCAATACTTCAACTAAACTTGTAACACTTTTAACAT
>ENA-OWPA01000805-OWPA01000805.1-bioreactor-metagenome-genome-assembly--contig:-NODE-805-length-31579-cov-7.908482_pt1 | contig 31579 bp, 27 predicted proteins | sample MGYA00238139_ERZ651803 | MGnify/ENA primary metagenome ERZ651803 (study PRJEB26909, sample SAMN07631231) | bioreactor metagenome | isolation source: Switchgrass digestor | place: USA: Dartmouth... | reverse complement strand
AATCAATGTTGTTTTTGTCGGTAAAAATAATGAAAACCCTTTCGTAGAAAGGGTTTTCGGACGAATTGTGGCGGAGAAGGCGGGATTCGAACCCGCGCTAGAGTATTCCCCTACTAACGGTTTAGCAAACCGTCCCCTTCGACCTGCTTGGGTACTTCTCCAAAAATAAAAATGGCGGAGAGAGTGAGATTCGAACTCACGGTAGGCTTGCACCTACGCCGGTTTTCAAGACCGGTGCCTTAAACCAACTCGACCATCTCTCCATATTATCAAATTAGTGACGGATTATATTCTACAATAGGAAGATGGCTTTGTCAACAGGACAAAGGGCATGGAATAAATTCCACGCCCTTATTTAAATACGCTTTCGATTTATCCGGGCCGGTTCGCTGCACCCCGCAACAGCTACACCGGTTGATTAGCGGAGTTCCTGTTGGCTATCTCGATTGCCTTCGTTACCATATTACCGCAATCTCTGGATGTTACTGATCCCCATCCTTCCGTGCGTACTTTCTCAAGCACGCCAAGCTCACGGGCAATCTCGTACTTCAGAGCTTCAGACATAACTTTGCGTCGGCTCATTATCATCCCTCCTTGCAGATAAATCTACGGCGTACATCTTTATGTTTTCCCGCATAAGAATTCTTTATTCCGTTGGGTAATAGCAATGTTATCCACAGTAATCCACAGGGTTGTGGATAAAATAAAAAACTCTGCAGTCCGCATTATATGCAGATTACAGAGATTTATCCACCTATTGTTGGGTATTCAGGCACCTTTTCTGTGGATATTTTCTTATTTTGTCCACAAGTCGTCATTACAACTTAACTTCTTATCCATTATTGACTAATTTCAGTGAAATTCCGACATGGAATTTAGTGGTTTTGCATAGTTCGACAACGGTTTTTTTGTTATAAAAGCAATATTTGTGTCGAATGAGGAGGGCAATAAGCTTTTCTAATCAAACCTTAGGCTGATATCCGCCGCTTTGACCGAATGGGTCAGGCTGCCCGATGATATCAGGTCCACCCCTGTTTCGGCCACGGCTCTCACGTTATCAAGGGTTATATTGCCTGACGCCTCGGTAAGGGCCCTGCCATTGATATAATCCACAGCCTCCTTCATGGCTGCGGGACTCATGTTGTCGAGCATGATTATTTCAGCGCCGGCCGAAAGGGCTTCTTTTACCTGTTCCATGGATTCTGTCTCGACTTCGATCTTTATGGTATGGGGTATATATGCCCTGGCCTTTTTTACGGCGGCTGTTATCCCTCCTGCGGCCCTGATATGGTTGTCCTTTATCAGGACCCCGTCCGACAGGCAGAAACGGTGATTGGTCCCGCCCCCGATCCTGACAGCGGCCTTGTCCAGGTAACGCAGGCCCGGGGCGGTTTTCCTGGTGTCAACTATCTTCGACCTGGTGCCTTCGAGGATATCTGCGAATTTCCTCGTTGCTGTCGCAATACCGCACATTCTCTGGAACAGGTTCAGCGCCGTTCTCTCAGCCTTGAGCATGGCCCTGGCGTTACCGGTTATATACATCAGCACCGTTCCTTTACCGACCTTTTCACCGTCGTTTACGTAGCGTTCCGTATAGATTTTTGGATCAAGAAGGGTAAACACCCTCGTAAACACGTCTATGCCCGCGATGACGCAGTCCTCTTTGGCAATCAGCTTTGCCGAACATACCATGTCCTCGTCAACGGTGCTGTCGGTAGTAATGTCCCCCATGGGCATGTCCTCTTTAAGAGCGCGCCATATGATTTCATCAATTATCGTAAAATCAAGCATTTTGACCTCCGGTCCTGAAAATGATATTTTTGTGCCAATTATGATCATCCGCCGCAGGATAGTCCGTCCTGTAGTGGGCTCCCCTGCTCTCCTGCCTCAATATGGCGGCCTTAACCACGAGCTCTGCAAGGGTCAGCATGTTCACGACCTCCATTTGGCTGGTGTGGACAACCCCGGCCCCTTCGACTTCCGATCTCATCTCTGATATTATCTTCATGGCCTCTCTGAGGCTTTCTTCACTTCTTATTATTCCAACGTTCGACGTCATGATTTCCTGGAGCTTTTTCTTTATGCCATAGAAATCAATGTCTTTCACTGTTTTTTCCTTAATGAATCGTATCCTTGGCCTGAAGCCTTCCCTGATTTTTATCTTATCTATGTTCTCCTGTATCAGGCGTCCTATCCTTTTCCCGAATACGAGACCTTCCAGGAGCGAGTTGGACGCAAGCCGGTTGGCTCCGTGTATCCCGTTGCATGCCGCTTCGCCGACCGCATAGAATCCGGGTATCCTTGTCTTGCCCCATTCATCGGTCCTGATGCCGCCCATGCTGTAATGCTGGCACGGCGCCACCGGTATGAAATCCTTCGAGATATCTATACCGTATGACAGGCATTTATTGAATATGGTCGGGAAGCGATTCTTCAGGAACTCCTTATCCTTATGGGCAATATCAAGGAAAACGTGGGTGGTACCAGTTTTCTGCATCTCCTGGAAAATCGCACGCGAAACCACATCCCTCGGGGCCAGCTCTTTCATCGGATGGTAGTTTTCCATGAAACGCTCCCCTTTATTATTGCGGAGTACTGCTCCTTCTCCCCTTACAGCCTCGGAGATCAGGAAATTCTGGTTTTCGGGATGGAACAGGACCGTGGGATGGAACTGGACGAATTCCATGTCCATGAGCTCCGCTCCCGCCCTAAGCGCAAGGGCCGCACCGTCTCCTGTCGCAACCTCGGGATTTGTTGTCCTGGAATACAGCTGGCCGTAACCACCTGACGCGCAGACAACCACGGGAGCGTAATAGGCCTTAAGTTCGGTACCGTCTTCGTTCGAAGTCAGTACTCCCATGCATTCCCCGTTTTCGGTAAGGATATCTATTGCAAAGGTTTGTTCCCTGATGGTAACATTATTCAGCGTAGAAACCGCCCTGACCAGGGTATCGCATACTTCCTTTCCGGTGGCGTCACCGGTATGTATAATACGGTTCATGCTGTGGGCGCCCTCACGGGTAAGGGCGAGCATCCTTCCCTCGTCCCTGTCAAAATTGACCCCGTAAAGGCAAAGGGTGGCTATGTTTTCGGCTGCCTCGTTGACCAGGGCCTTTACGGCGGTTTCGTCGCAAAGCCCGGCGCCGGCATTGATGGTATCTTTGAAATGCAGTTCGGGTGAATCGTTCTGGTCGAGGGAAACAGCGATTCCGCCCTGGGCAAGGACCGAGTTGTTAACTTCCATGGCTTCCTTTGTGATGATCAGGATCCTTGCGTTTCGGGGAGAAGACAATGCCGTGTAGACCCCCGCTATACCGCTTCCTATAATAACAACATCGTAGAACTCATAAGGCAGGTTCTCAGTGTCGAAATTAACAAGATACCTGTCCGTCTTGCCCGAATCTGCCATGATATGACTAAGCATCAGTCTTCACCTTCATACCATTGTCATTTCACCCGGAGCATTCTCTCCAGGCTCAGTGACGCTTTCCTGATGGTCTCCTCATCCAGTGTTATCTCATGTTTCATGTCCCTCAGGGACTCATACAGGAGTTCCATCGTCGTCTTCTTCATATTAGGACAAATAAACCTGTACTTCAACATGTAAAATTTCTTTTCGGGATTTTTCAGCTTCAGCTGGTGCAGGATGCCCTCTTCCGTTCCTATGATGAACTCATTGTGGTCGGAATTGGTGCAGAAGTCTATTATCTGCTTCGTGCTGCCCACAAAGTCAGCCATTTCGACTACTTCCGGCGGAGCTTCCGGGTGAATCGCCAGTAATGCGTTGGGGTGCTCCGCCCGGGCTTCATTGACATGCATGATGGTAAGAGCGTTGTGGGTCGGGCAGAATCCCGGCCAGAATATAAATTCCTTTTCAGGAACCTGCTTCGAGATATAGTGTCCCAGGTTCCTGTCGGGCAGGAAGAGGATCTGCCTGTTTGGCAGCGATTTGACGACTTTTACCGCGATTGACGAGGTACAGCAGATGTCGCATTCCGCCTTGACGGCGGCAGATGTGTTGACATAGCATACGACTGCCGCTTCCGGGTATCTTGCCTTAAGTTTTCTTAGGTCCTCCACGTTCGCCATGTCGGCCATTGGACAGCCCGCATTGAGGGCAGGCAAAAGCACTGTCTTTTCAGGCGAAAGTATCTTCGCGCTTTCAGCCATGAAGTGTACTCCGCAGAAAACTATTACATCCTTGTCCGTAGATGCGCAGTAACGGCTCAGCTCAAAGGAATCGCCGACCATATCGGCGATGTCCTGTATTTCCCCCTCCTGGTACAGGTGGGCGACTATAATTGCATTCCGCTCTTCTTTCAGGCGTAAGATCTCGTTTCTCAGATCCATATCGGTCTCCCGTAAATTTAATATTTCCTGTTGTCTTTATAAGGACGGACCTGGTCGAAAAACCTCCTGCGGTTCTCCGAAACCTGGCGTTTCAGTTTGATCCAGTTGATGAAATCACCACCGAAGAAAATCAGGTAATTAATCATGGCAACAATTATGGCTATGGCATTGTACCATGCTCCGATCTGCAGCGAGCTTATCATCATCACAATAAGGAATAAGGCGTCCAGCGCTCCAAGGTATTTGGCCTTTACAGGAAGCACGAAGAAAATCAAAAATTCCTGCTCAGGGAACAGCGTGGCGTAAGCCAGGAACAGGGACATATTGAGATAATATCCCGTCATCATTCCACCGCCGGCGAAAATGTAAACTATGAACGAGGCGATGATAGAGCCCAGCATTCCAGTAAAGTAATATACATTCAGCCTGAACTTGCCCCAGTATTGCTCGAGGGCAGCTCCCACCATGTATATGAAATAAACGGAAAACAGGATCCAGATGATACTGAAAGTTTCAGGTATGAAAACAAAGGTAACGATTCTCCATAGCTCAAGTTTGTTGATTATCCTCGCAGGATCAAGACCTAAAAGGAATATCACGTTCGGAGCCTGAGGAAAAATGCTGAGCAGAAAAACCGCCAGATTAACGGCTGCAATATAAAGCGTCAGGTTTTTGATGGCATAACGTCCATAACGGAGTTCAAGCCTTGCCAGGCCCTTCATGCTGAATCACTCCTGGTATCTATTTATTTATATTATTATACGGCAAATGGATTTCAAGTACAATGCGGAAAGGAATTTATGAAAACATGCAAAAGGGGACGGAGGTTTTTTACACATTTTCGCGTAGCAAACCTCCGTCCCCAATTACACGCATTTTATCCGCACTTGGAATAACCGCAGCTGCGGCATACAACGCAGCCGCCCTCGTGCTCGACTTCGCTGCCGCACTCCGGACAGTACTTTATATTCTTTCCATCGACAGGATCATACGTCTTGGCTGTCGGCTTCGGTATATTCGGATTGTATATATCCGCGGGTATGGGACTTCCGCCTCCGTTGCCGTTCCTGTGATTCATGACCTTCTGGAGCAGCCGCCCAATCGCGTCAGGGCACGACAGCACCTTCAGGCCTTTCTGACGGATCGTTGAAGGACAGCGTATGCCTTTAAGCTGCTCTACTATCGCTGCTTCGTCCACCCCTGCCCTGAGGGCGATGGAAACCAGCCTGCTGGTAGCCTCGGACTGGGACGGGCAGCCTCCGGCTCTTCCCGTATTGGTAAAGACTTCGCATATGCCCTTGTCATCGTAATTGACAGTTACATAAAGGTTTCCGCAGCCGATCCTGAATTTCTCGGTGAACCCGGTAGTCACTTCAGGTCTCGGTCTGGGCTTGATATTCTTGTATACGATCTCGCATGCTTCCCTGCAGTCTTCGCATGCGGAATTGCATCCGGGATAATCCTTATTTTCCTCTTCCTCTTTTTCCTTGTCCTTATCCTTGCCTTTAACGCTGCCGATATTCAGAACCTGCATGTCACGGCTTCCGTCACGGTATATGGTCACGCCTTTGCATCCTGTCCTGTAAGCCAGGTTGAAGACCTCGGCGACATCTTCAAGCTTCGCGTCGTTTCTGAGGTTTACCGTCTTTGAAACCGCGTTGTCGGTGTGACGCTGGAAAGCGGCCTGCATCCTGACATGCCATTCGGGAACTATGTCATGGGCCGTCACGAAAATATCCTTCACATCTTCGGGAACTTCAGCCAATCCATGGACAGAGCCTTCTTTCGCGATGGTTTTCATAAGCTCATCGGAATAAAAGCCTCTTTCAATCGCGATCTTCTTAAAATGAGGATTTACTTCGACAAGCTCGGTACCGTCCATTACGTTCTTGATGAATGATACGGCGAACAATGGCTCTATGCCGCTGCTAACGCCGGCAATTATGCTCAGGGTCCCCGTAGGCGCGATAGTGGTAGTGGTGGCATTTCTTAATTTACGGCCGGAATCCTTGTATATGCTCTTGTCATAGAAGGGGAATACTCCCTTTAATTTTGCTATCTCCTCGCTCTTTTTCTTGGACTCGTAATCAATGAAGCCCATTATTTCCTCTGCCAGGCTTTCGGCTTTCGGCGAATCATAGGGTATGCCAAGAATGCACAAAAGGTCAGCCCAGCCCATGACGCCGAGCCCGATTTTCCTGGTCCCTTTCGTCATTTCCTCAATCTGTTTCAGGGGATACTTGTTCACATCGATAACGTTGTCAAGGAAATGGACCGCTTTATGCACTGTTTCGCGGAGCTTGTCATAGTCGACCTCAAATCCGTCACTGCCTTCCTTAACCATGGCAGTCAGGTTTATTGAGCCAAGGTTACAGGATTCATAAGGCAGCAGCGGCTGCTCTCCGCATGGATTGGTGCTTTCAATCTCGCCCAGCTCGGGAGTGGCATTGTCTCTGTTTATCCTGTCGATAAAGATTATACCCGGCTCACCATTTCTCCAGGCCATTTTGACTATCTTGTCAAATACTTCCCGGGCATTAAGGGTTCCTCGTTTCTCTTTGGTCCTCGGGTCTACCAGATCATAATCTCTGCCCTCTTCCACGGCTTCCATGAAATCTTCGGTCAGAGCGACGCTGATATTGAAATTGGTGATATCTGAATTGTCCTGTTTGCAGGTAATAAACTCGAGAATGTCTGGATGATCCACTCTCAGGATACCCATATTGGCGCCGCGGCGTGTTCCGCCCTGTTTTACTGCTTCAGTAGCCGCATTGAAAACCTTCATGAAGCTGACCGGTCCGCTTGCCACTCCCCCGGTGGAATTGACACTGGAGCCTTTCGGACGAAGCCTGTTGAAGGAGAAACCTGTACCCCCTCCGCTTTTATGGATCAGGGCAGCGTTTTTCACGCTGTCGAAAATGCCTTCCATGCTGTCTTCAATTGGGAGCACAAAACATGCCGATAACTGGCCCAAAGGCCTACCTGCGTTCATAAGAGTCGGAGAATTGGGAAGGAACTCCAGTTTGACCATCATGTCGTAGAAATCCTGCTCGATTTTGCTCAGTTCCTCATCGGACACATAGCCAATGTCCGCGGAAGCAATGGCTTTGGCAACTCTCCTAAACATTTCATCGGGTGTTTCGATGACCTTTCCGTCCTTATCTTTTGCAAGGTATCTTTTTTCCAATACTTTAATGGCATTTTCGCTCAGCGGCATTGCTTTCTCCTCCGTTTATCAGTGTTTTAATATATATTGTATATATCGTTTAAATTAACAACAATATATAGTATCGATTGCGAAATCTATTATACATAATCTTCATACATGTTTTCAATATTATTATGTTGACAAGGATGCAATTAAAAAGGCTCATGACTAAAATCTGTAAATTGCGAAATACATATTCAACTCAAAAAAACTCCCCGAAAGCATAATGCTATCGGGGAATCCAGTCCCATCACACAGTAAAGATATCATGGAAGGATTTTTTATCCTGGGATAAATTCCTTTCTTTTTGTCTGTTTACTCTCCTGCTTTCTGAGCAATCCTTCTTCTTTGCTGTCGAACAACCACATATACCATCATTACTACAGTGATCACATAGGGTATCATCGACGTCAGATATGGGCTTATCCTATATTCCTGGAGCCTGTATCCCAGCGCATCGAAGAATCCGAATATCAATGCAGCCAGATATACCTTGAGGGGATTGGCTCCTCCAAAGATGACGCATGCAAAAGCTATAAATCCGCGGTTATTGCTCATTCCCTCCGAGAACATGGTTACATTGCCCAACGATAAATGGGCTCCTGCAAAGCCGCAAAAAGCTCCGCAAAGGATAGATGATATCCATTTCATCTTCTCAGGACTTATACCTGCCGTACGCAAAGCTCCGGGATTCTCACCCGCTGCCCTTATCCAGAAACCATAGGGTGTCCGGTACAAAAATACCCAGACAAGCGGTACGAAGAGCCAGGTAAGATAAACAAACAGCGAATTGCCGTTTATTATTCCGCCAATCACCGGGATATTCCCAATAAATGAACTGTTTATAAGCGGAAGACCTGACAAAGGTCTGTCTGCCGTTCCCTGGAATGTACCCTTTACGTTGAAAATCGCGCGCAGAAGGAAAACAGTCGCTCCTCCAGCCAGGATGTTCAGTGCAGTGCCAATTATGAACTCATCACTCTTGAATTTGACAACGAAAAGAGCAAAAAACAATCCTATAAGTACTCCGACCAAAACGGCGGCCAATACACCGATAGCAGCTGAACCTGTAAAGTAGCTGAATGATACTGCAACGAACGCCCCGATAAGTATCATGCCGTCCATACCGATATTCATTATACCGGCATGCTCGGTCATCAGTCCTCCCATTGCTGCCAAAGCTACCGGAGTAGCACTGCGCAGCATTTGCTTGAAAAGTCCGGCACTAAATATATTCATACTGTCTCCTCCTTCAGCCGCTGTTTTGCCTCTCGCTTTGCCCTGCTCTTTTCCACGTTGGCTTTCACCAGGCCAGATATGCCTTTTTCAGCAGCCATGAAAAAGATGACTATTGCCTGGATGATACGGTACAATTCGCCGGGAACTCCGGCGATCAGTTCCATTCCTGTTGCCCCTACTTTCAGGAAAGCGAAGAATATACTCATCAGCATGATTCCTACCGGATTATATCGCATTATCATTGCCACAAGCAGCCCGTCAAAATAGAAGTCGTTGCTGATACCGTCCTGATAGCTTCCCTTGACGCCATATACCTCAAACATGCCTACAAGGCCGCATATAGCCCCGGAAACAACCATTGCCCATATTGTGATAGTATCAACTTTCAGTCCGGAAAAAAAGCTGAACCGGCTGTTCTGTCCAATGAGCTTCATTTCATATCCGGTAGTAGTCTTGGATAACACATACCAAACCAGCAGCGCAACCACTGCCGAGCCTATGATTGCCGTTGAAAGTGATGAACCTTGTATCAGCCTCGGAAATCTCAGTTCTCCGGCAAGAGTCTGTGTTCCGCCTCGCCGTGTTGATTCCGTTGTCTGCCACGGTCCGTTGGAAAGAAATGAGCAAAAGTAAATCGCGACAGAGTTGAGCATTATGGTAGTTATTACTTCATTGACCTTGAGTTTTACTTTCAACACACCTGGAATCCATGCATAGAACCCGCCGACTGCCATGGCAACCAGTACGGCACAGGGAATGACTAGCCAGGGTGACATACCTGACAATATGACTCCTACCTGGGCAGAGCAGATGGCTCCCAGGTAAAGCTGACCTTCACCACCAACATTGAAAATCCCCACTCTTGCTCCCAATACGCACGCCAGTCCCGTAAGAGTAAGGACCATTGTGTATTCCAGGGTGTTTCCAAACTGCCGCTTTGTAAATACACTGGTAAAAAATTCACCAATACTGCTGCAGCCAGTTGCGCCCTGTGCCAGCGCTAAATAGGCCTTGCCGGGATTATGGCCTGTTGCAGCCATGATCAGGGCCCCCACAAGCAATGCCAGAACTATGCTCAGGAACAGGGAAAATAAATAGCTCCAGTCTATTATTTTAGTTTTTTGTGTCTTTCCTTTTTTTTCAGACAGCATCGTTTACATCCTCCCTGCTGCGGTCACCTGTCATGTAATAACCGATCTGTTCTCTGGTTATTTCATCCGCCATGAATTCGCCGGTTATCTTTCCTTCGTAGATAGTAATGATCCTGTCGGACAGCCGGAGCACTTCATCGAGGTCTGCACTGCAGAGCAGAATTGCACACCCTTTGTTTCTTTTTTCCATAATATGTGAATGTATAAATTCAATAGCTCCTATATCCAGTCCCCTGGTAGGCTGAGAGATTATCAGTACCGGGGTTTCGAATGAAAACTCCCTTGCAATGACGACCTTTTGCATATTCCCGCCCGAAAGGATTCCTACCCGGGTATTTATCCCAGCCGCCCTTATATCATATCTCTTAAAAATATCCTGGGCATATTTAGTCACAGCGCTTTTCCTCATATGGAAGCCAAACCTGGTGAACTCCTGGCTCTTATGCTTTCCAACCAGGAGATTATCCGCGATATCTGCCTGGCTTGACACACCGGTAGCTATTCGGTCCTCAGGTATGTGGGCAAGCCCCATCCTGCGGATTTCTCCCGGTGTTTTTCCTTTAATTGAATTATCCATGATCATGACATCGCCAGATACTATTTTCCGCAAGCCTGTTATGGCTTCCAGAAGCTCACTCTGTCCGTTTCCTTCTATAGCGGCTATTCCCAGTACCTCACCGCCCCTGACTTCAAATGACACACCTTTTACTGCCTTCAGGCCGCGATTGTCATTCACCACCAGGTCTTTTACCGAAATTGCCACTTTACCTGGTTGATATGTCCTTGTAAAAGGATTATGGATGACCTCTCTGCCCACCATCATCGAAGCAAGTATACGTTCGTTTACATTTTTGGTCTCTTCGACACCCATCAGTCTCCCCTGACGCATTACGCCGACACGGTCAGAAATTGCCATGACTTCATACAATTTATGAGTGATGATGATAACAGTCATGCCTTTTTCCCTTACGATTTTTTTCAGCATGGCAAACAATTCATCTGTTTCCTGGGGTGTAAGTATTGCCGTAGGTTCGTCCAGGATCAATATATCCGAACCTCTGTAAAGAGCCTTCAGGATCTCGACCCGCTGCTGCAGACCAACGCTTAATTCACGGACAACTGCGGATGGGTCTACCTTAAGGCCGAATTCATTGGACAAATTCCGGACAGCAGCTTCGGCCTTCTGCGAATCAAACAGAACGCCTATTTTCCTTGGTTCCTGGCTTAGAACAATATTCTGTGCAACTGTGAACGAGGGAACAAGCATAAAATGCTGGTGGACCATGCCTATTCCCATATCTATCGCGTTGCGGGGACTAAAGCTGGTTACTTTCTTTCCTTTGACATAGACCGTTCCGCCGGTTGGCTCATAGATTCCATAGAGTACATTCATCAATGTACTCTTGCCGGCTCCGTTTTCTCCTACGAGAGCAAATATCTCTCCCTTTTTTATATCCAGGCATATGTCATCATTGGCCAGGACACCCGGGAACTTCATAGTAATATGGTCAAATTTCACTACTGTCTCCTGCAAAACTATACCTCCATTCATTTAAAAGGCGTGGAGCAGGGAAAATGCACCACGCCTTTATGAAGCAGCCTTTAATGGATCGTGCTGTCTACCTTGATCTCACCGGAAACTATCTTCTTTGCCAGTTCCTCGACTTCTTTCTTCAGATCATCGGGAACCTGCTGCTTAGATCCTGCATCACCATATCCGATTTTGATGAACCCGGTAGCCATGTCAGCATCCCATGTGGTTCCCCATTTTGATGTATTACCGGACATATGTTCTGAAACTGCTGAATATATCGAATTGCCAACTTCCTTCATCATGGAGCAGATAATGACATCTTCATTGATATACTTCTGATCTGAGTCAACGCCAATGGCGTAGAATCCTCTTTCAGATGCGGCTTCGAATACACCGTCACCGGTTTTTGATGCTATCTGGAAGATAACGTCGGCACCCTTGTCATTCAGGGTAATGGCGCATTCTTTTCCAATAGAAGGATCATCGTAAGTATTGGCATAGATAACTTCAACTTTGACATTGGGATTTGCGTATTGTGCGCCCTGCTTATATCCGACTATAAAATCGTTTATAGTATCGCTGTCTTCTCCTCCGACTGCACCTATGACACCGGTTTTAGTCATCTTCGCAGCTATATAGCCGGCCAGGAATGAACCTTCATTTTGCTTGTACCGGATGTTGAGAACATTTGCAATGTTCTGGCTGGTGGCATTGTCGATCCAGATGAATCTGACGTTAGGATATTCAGGTGCTATGGTTTCAACATCATAAAACTCCCATCCGACAAGAACGACTATATCGGATACGTCTGCAGCATTTCTCATCTGCTGCTCATGATTTTCATTGTTGGCCTCGATGGTGCCGACCTTAAGATTATTAAATTCTTTAGCCAGCTTGTCCACACCTTCTTTTGATGAATCATAGAAGGAACGGTCACCAAAAGTTCCTGCTACGACAAGTGTCAATTTAACCTCATCAGTGACTTTTGAGCCTTTGGAGTTGTCCTTGTTCCCGGAAGCACCACAGCCGGCCACAAAACATGCCAGCATCACAATACTCATTAATAACGCCAGAATTTTTTTCATTACCAAAACTCCTCCCTTATTTAATGTTTATAATAATGCAGATATTACTGCCTAATGGTGGCAGTATTTTTTTACATAATTCTGAGCTGTTGCAAGGGCGACTTTCATCATATTTGTCAGGCCCTTTTCCCTCTGATCGGCGGATACGCTTTCACCTGTATCTAAAATATCTGTCACCGTCAGTATTGTCAATGCATCTATACCTCCGGCCACCGCATTGCAATACAGAGCATAGCTTTCCATTTCTGCTGCCAGTATCCCCATTTTTTTCAGTGTGTCATTGATCTGATCATCCCTGTAGAACACATCAGAGCAATAGATGTTACCCACCTTATGGTCTATATTATACTCCTCAGCAGCTGAAACAGCTTCGGAAAGCAGCCTGTAGGATGCCGTAGCCGAGTAAATTCCAGGAAAATGATATTGTTCTGCATAATTGGAGCTTGTGCTTACACCCATCGCCATCACCAGATCGCCAAGCTTCAGCCCATCTGCCAGGGCTCCGCATGAGCCTGTCCGGATCAAAGCTTTTGCGCCATAAAAATGTATCAGTTCATATGAATAGATACCCATGGAAGGGCAACCCATACCTGTTCCCATTATTGAAATGCGAAGATCCATATAATTACCTGTATATCCAAGAGCATTGCGTACAGCATTGAACTGCTTTACATCTGAAAGATAATTCTCCGCTATGTATTTTGCTCTTAAAGGGTCACCGGGCAACAAAACGATTTCGGCAACTTCGCCGTAATCAGCACTAATATGAGGTGTTGGCATATGATCGCTCCTTTAGTTAAATTGTACTAAAATTTTATTAATTTCAAATTGAATTATAGTATTTTATAACATAAAATTATATGAGAAATCTCATATATTTGACTTGGCCGGTGATGGAATGAAAATTGTACCTGTAAAAGATATGCAGTTTCTGGGGCTGCCCTCTATCTACAGTCTTTTTTCTTTTGATATCAGTCCATATCTTTCCATGGTGGAGTTTGAGCCTGATGATTATATTTTTAAAAATGGCGAACTTCCAGATTGTTTGTATTGCCTTGTGAAAGGCACTGCGATCCTGAGCCTGTACCATTCGAACGGCCGAAAACTTGCGCGTTTTATGGAATCACCGTGTTTTATAGGCGAGACTGAGTTGTTAAAGGCTCAGGAACTCACCAATGAGGTCAAGGCACAAACACTTTGCCTTTGCTATAAGATTTCTCTTGCCAGCTGCATGGATACTATTCTTTCTGACCCTGTCTTTCTCAGGAATCTTTGTCTTTACATGAGCAAAAATGCCCTGTATGACCTGACCAGTTATGCCCGGACCCAGGCTTATCCCGTGGTGAACCGTTTGGCCCAGTTTATACTTTTGATGGCACGAAACGGTCTTTATAAGGAAAAACATACCGAAGTATCCGATTACCTGGGTACCAGTTACAGGCATCTGTTATATGTGTTTGCTGACTTATGCAAAAGAGGCATACTATCAAAGGAACCACAGGGCTACAGGATAGCGGACCCTGCTCGGCTGAAAGCGCTGGCTGATGTTGTGTCCTGAAAAAACCAACTCCTTTGCAAAAAAGACTTCCGGAATAATACGGAAGTCTTACTTTATAACAACAAGGTTCTTTGTTGACAACTGTTGCATAGTTCGTGCCACAACATCCTTGATATCGCAATTTTTCATGGCGCAGTCTATAACAGCGGAACCTATTATGTCCAGAAAAGCCCTTTCATTGAAACAAGCACCGTAAAGATTTGGTGACCGTTCTGTTTTTGACACTTCTATGCTTCTGCGCGACAATGGCAGCCACGGATATTTATCTACGACTTCATAATTATCGTATGTATTCTGGCATGGGGAAACACTGCCCAAAAATGTATTCAAAGTCGCAACCTCATTTGAGCAAAGCCAGCGGATAAAACTGAGCGCTTGCTGCTTGTTTCGGCTGTACTTCGATACCCCTATTGAGCCACCACCCAGCACGGGATTGCCGCCCGGTACTGTGGCGAATCCTGCTCTGCCTGTAATTTTCGAATCGGGACCGAACATATCTGACGCAAAGTTTGTAAAGAGTATGGTCATTGCCGTTTCTCCCTCAGCAAACTCCCGTGCTGTCTGTGTCCACCATAAACTCGGTTTCGGCGGCGCACATTGCTTGATCTCAACAATGAGTGACAATACTTTATGGATCAAATCAGGATCAAGATGCAGCATGCCCTGGTTATTGAATAAAGTATTTGACAGTGAAAAGTATCGAGCCAGGAACTCTGTGCCTGCAACACCTGTATTGCCCAGTGTAAGGGAGCTTCCGTACAGGACAGGAGAGTCAGGATTCAAGGATTTTGTAAAGAACTTGGCTATGGCATTGTAACTGTCAAAATCCTCAGGAGGCCTAAGCTCTTTTTTATATTTTTCCCAGTACTGTCTTTTTAATATAGGATTTTCGAAAAGATCCTTACGGTAAAACAGCAACTGAGAGCTGGGCGTCTCAGGAAAAGCATATACTTTGTTGTCTATGATCGAAAAAGTATTTCTCAATGTAGGCATAAATTTATCCAGATCCGCCACAACCGAAGGATCTATTTCTTCCATCGGTGTATAAATGTCACGGCCGAACCATGATAACCAGGTATGATCAAGTCTTATGGCATCATAATCATATTCGTCATTAAGATTGGACAGGATCTTAAAAATATCGTCATACTGCCGTACGTCGACTTCGACTTTTATACCGGTGTTTTCCGTAAAAAGGCGCGATACGATACTTATTATCCTTGCAGTCGGGCTGTCAAGGGTCAGTAATTTTACTCTGTTGTTCCCCGGAGGAGCAGTATTTACATGCCAATTCCTGAACCCGTCATTTTGCAAAATAGTCTCGCAATCTATGACCGTATCGCTCCTGATATTTTTTAGAAGCGTTTCGCACGATGTCTTGCCAAGCAGACGATAATTAAGCTCATATTTGCGTATATTTATAATAGGCATAATAAATAATGGAGAAATGCATATTATATCTATCTTTCTTTTCCGGAAAAACGCTTCTGCTATATCACAAAATATTCTGGCCATGCTGTAATTGGAAAAATAAACAGCTTCCAGATCTTTTTTTCCCTCAAGCAGTTTCAAAAATACGCCATGGATATTTCCGGTATCCATAGTGATTATGTTTTTTTTCAATTCTTCCTCGCTAAGCTTAGTCCTGAACCCTTCTACAAATTCACGCTGTGATGAAAAAAAACTGTTTTCCAGTACTATCAGATAATTTTTATATTTCTTATCAATAAGATCCTGGGCGAACTGCTCTCCGCACTTTCTATAGTCAAATCCAACATATGTGCAGGGAAAATCAGGTTTTCTCTCCACATAGACCACAGAGTCGTTTTTAAAACCCGCTTTTTGATACAGATTATAGCTCTCGTTTCCAAGGGAGGAAAATACGGCTACCCCTTCACACAAATCAGACTTCATGGTTTTTATAAGGTCTGCCTCTATGCTGGGATTATCATCGTTGAAGTATAGTTTTACAGTGAATCCGTTTGCTTCGGCGTACCTGTTGAAACTTTGATAAAAATCTATGTATTGCCTGTTATTAATATTAGGGAGCAAGACACCTACAATATTTGAGTTCCCTTTGCGCAGGCTTTTTGCGCCGCTGTTAATGGTATATCCCAATTTTTCAGCTGCTTTTTTTACCAGCTTGATTTTTTCAGCACTTACGTTTCCCTTCTGGTTAAGTACGTTGGAAACAGTACCCTGAGAAACTCCTGCAGCTTTTGCTATATCTTTTATTGTAGGCAAGCAATTCATCCTCTCTGAATTTGCTGATGAATCAATTCAAGCATGATTATACCACTGAAAAACCTAGTGCTTCAAAATATTCCTTATTGTCTCCATCAAGATGTATACAATATATATTTTTGCGCATGCCCTCAGGGAAAAGCTCACAAAGGCGGTCAATATGGCAGTGGCTGTCACTTCTCACCGTAGCGGTATCATGATACATCTCATCTATCCTGCCTGTAAGATATGCCTTCGCTATTTCTTCCGGGACATCCGACGAGTCGCCGCTGTAATAAATCGTAGTTTTCCCTATATTAACAATATAACCGTAACACAACATGTTTTCAACATGCTGTACTATCACAGGAGTCAGTGAAATATTATCATCACTCCATCTGTCAGTAATCATAATGTGCCTGTAGAAATTTCTTTTAATGCCCAGAAGGTCCAGAAGATTTACAACAGACTCATTGGGATATATTACATTTATCACCGTATTCTTTATGCAATATAAATATGATATCAGCGAGCCCAGGCTGCCTGCATGATCCGAATGGAGATGGGTCAGTATTACATTCACATTCCTATACCGGTCCAGCAATCCGGAACGATACAGGTAATCAAAAACAGTTTCTCCACAGTCAAATACATATAGTTCGCCATTGACCACAACATAACTGCTTGTACTTCCAAGCACAGGATAAAATGATGATCCTTTACCGATAAAATTCAATATCATAAAGCAATTTCCTTTCAGCTTATATACTAAATCATCATCAACTTATTTTACGCCTGCTCCGACAAAGCTCTCTATAAATTGCTTCTGCATTATAAAGAAAGCAATTAGCAAAGGCAGGATTATTATAAATGTCGCTGCGCATACATTGGCCCACTGCATATTGGCCTCCTTGGACTTTGCAAAGATTGCCAGGCCAACTGTTAACGTACGGTTTGAAGGTGCATTCGTAACAATCAGGGGCCAGAGATAGTTATTCCAGTGGTAACTCACGGATATAACCGCAAAAGACATGTAGGCAGGTTTGGCACAGGGTGAGTAGACCTTCCAAATTACCTGCCAGGTGTTTGCTCCATCCAGCATCGCGGCCTCAAACAATGCTTTCGGAACACTTTTGAAGTGCTGGCGAAGCAGGAAAATCGCAAGTGCGCTTCCCAGGAATGGCAGGATTATAGCAAGCTTTGTGTCAATCACACCCAATTTGGAACGCGTCAAGAAATTTGGTATGATCAATGCATCGTTCGGTATGATCAATTGCATGAAAATTATAACAAAAACAAGGCCTTTACCTTTAAAGTCCATAACAGCCAATGCATACCCTGCAAGCGTAGAAGTGAAAAACTGAATAACAAATGTCAATAAAACAACTGTCAGCGTGTTGGCATAATACCTCGCAAAAGGAACGGCTTTCCATACGTATTTAAAGTTATCCAGGGTAAATTTTGTTTTGGGTAAAAATGTCATTTGGAATGACGGTTCAGAAAAAGCCACACCAATCATCCAGACCAGCGGTATCAGGAAAACAACTGCAATAATCGCAGAAAATGCTGTTATAAAAATATGGGCTATTTTTTCTCTTTTCATGGATTACCCCCCTAATTGTAATGCACTTTTTTATCCTGACGGAAAAACCGCGGTATGGATACTATAAGCAATGTAACCAGCATAATCACAGAAAGAGCAGAGGAAGTTCCATAGTTGAAGTTGGTAAATCCCTGCTGGTAAATGTAATATAGCAAGAGGGTACTGGCATTGTTTGGCGCACCTTCTGTCATTATCATGACATGGTCGACAAGCTTGAAGCAGTTTGTGAACTCAACGGATGACACAAACAGGAATGTCGGACCAAGAAGCGGGAACGTGATGTGCCTGAACAGATGAAGCCCTCTGGATCCGTCTATTTTAGCAGCTTCCATTACTTCGGGAGATATTGCCTGTAGGCCGGAAAGGAAAAATACCATTAGATATCCTGCTTCCTTCCAGACATACATGCCTGCAAGTGCCGGCAATACCGTATCTTTCTTTGAGAGCGCCAGGAGCGGCTCAAGACCTAATTTTATCAATGTCTGATCAACCAGGCCGTTATTTGCCATATAGATAAATGACCATATGCTTGCTACTGCTATCATGGGCAAAACAACAGGATAAAAGTAGCTCACTCGCAGGAAGCTGAGAAGTTTGGTTTTTCTGTTGATAAGAATCGCTAAGCCAAGGCCTACGATCATACTGGGTATAACGGTAAGCAAAGCCCAGAATGCTGTGTTGCCTATAACCTTCCAAAACAGGGGTGTTTGGGCAAGCTTTATGAAGTTATCAAAGCCTGTAAACTCAGGAGCTTTCATTCCGGCCATCCACGCTGTTCTGAAGTGCAAATCCTGTAAACGCCCACTGAGCTGAACCTGAATTCAATGCTAAGCCAACACCGTAGCGCTTGTCATTGGTAAGCTTCAAAGCATATTCAACCAACTGATCCCAGTTTTCCGGTGGTTTTTCAGGATCGAGTCCGACTTCTCTGAAAGCATCTTTGTTGTAATAAAGTATCATTGTGCTTCTCTGGAAAGGAATAGACATGATCTTGTCACCAACATAGGAGTCAAGCATGAATCCTTCAAGGAAGTCATTGAGGTACTTCTGGCCTTCCTCTCCGTCTGCTGCTATCAAATCATTGAGAGGCATTGCCATTCCAGTGGATTCCATTGTAAAACGCTGTGTCGCCAGGCTGATAAACACATCAGGAGGCGTCCCGCCCTGAATGGCTGTCTGGATTTTTGTGACGGTATCATCATAATTTCCTGTATAAACAGGTTCAATGACAATATCCGGATTCTGAGCGCTGAAATCTGCACAAATCTGGTCGATCAATGCAGCTGCAGAACCGCCGACGTTTACGGGGTAATAGAAAGTCAGTTTTAACGGATTTTTTGCTCCACCTGAATTAGAGCCAGTTCCTGTTGACCCTCCAGTATTTGTGGTGTTAGGTGTTTGTCCTGATTTGCCGCATGCAGCAAATAAGCCAACAATCATCACCACAGCAAGTAGAAGTGATAAAAGCTTTTTCATTTTGCATTTCCTCCTTCTGAATTGGCTATAACATTAAATTTCTTAGCCTAATATCATATTATTAATTAAAATTGAAACGTGTCAATATGAATTATTATACGTTACAAAATTTTTTTGTAACATTTAAATGTTAAAATTAATTACGAAAAACAAAAGACTCCCGAGAGACTCGGAAGTCTATGGTGCTCGAGGCCGGACTCGAACCGGCACGGAGGGTTAGTCCGACGGATTTTAAGTCCGTTGTGTCTGCCTATTCCACCACTCGAGCAAGTACAGCATAATTATTCTACCTCATGGCACCTATAGTGTCAATAAGCCTTAATATGTATATTTCAAGGGTTTCAGGCTTTTCAGGACCCTCTCCTTCAGCAGGTCCTTACTGGGGCGGAAGTCCTGACCGTTCATACCCGGGATATGTTTTCAGCACCCGGCGACAGGAATTTCCTCACTCTTGCCGTTGCTTCCCTGTCCAGTTCGGCTTCAATTATGGAATTATTCTCATCATATTCGACCGATAAAACTTTTCCGTTCTCATAAAGCCACGGCAGTACCCATCCATCCCTGAAAGGAACGACCAGCCTGACCCTGACACGTACTTCAAGGAGCATATCCTTAAGGTATTGCTTCAGCTTGTCAAGGCCAAATCCCGTTTTGGCGGATATTTCGATTACAGGCCTGTCGGAAACGATCCTTGGTTCGGTTCCCGGGCTGAGCTTATCGACCTTGTTAAGCGCAATGATTGTTGGCTTATGTCCGGCTCCCAGCTCTTCCATTATATTGTCAACTATCCGGATATGATCTTCGGCATAGGGATCGGACGAATCGACCACCATCACGAGCAAATCGGCATAAACCGCTTCCTCAAGGGTGGACTTGAATGCGTCTACCAGGTGGTGGGGAAGTTTCCTGATAAAGCCGACGGTATCGGTCACGAGAATAATATTGTTCTCTTCCAGCTGAAGCTGCCGCGTAGTCGTATCCAGCGTGGCGAAAAGCTTGTTTTCCACGTATGCGTCGGAACCGCAGAGCGCATTGAGCAGGGTGGATTTGCCTGAGTTCGTATATCCCACCAAAGCCGCCACCGGTACCCTGTTCCTTTTTCTTTCCGCTCTCAGGAGTTCCCTCTGCTTCTTAATCTCCTTAAGCTGTTCTTTCAGCGTGTTAATCCTGCGGCGGATATGCCTTCTGTCAGTTTCGAGCTTTGTCTCGCCGGGTCCCCTTGTTCCTATTCCGCCGCCCAGCCTCGACAATACCTGGCCCATGCCGGAAAGCCTGGGAAGAATATATTCCATCTGGGCGAGTTCCACCTGGATCTTGCCTTCCCTGCTTTTCGCCCGCTGGGCAAATATATCAAGAATAAGGGCTGTCCTGTCTATGACCTTGACCCCCAGCGCTTCTTCGAGATTCCTCTGCTGGGACGGGGAGATGTCCTCATCAAAAATCACAATATCTGCCTGGTTTGCCTGTACAAGAAGGCTTAGTTCCTCGACCTTGCCCCTGCCGATAAGGTAAGCGGCGTCACGGCTATCCCTGCTCTGGATGACCGATGCCACCACATGGGCGCCGGCAGTCTGCGCGAGCTCTTTCAGTTCGATTATCGAAATATCGGCTTCGCTCGTTCCGAGGATATTCTTCGTTTCCTGGGTTTTCAATCCCACAAGAACCGCTCTCTCGGCTTCGTTTTTCAGGATTTCGGCCTGCTGCTGCCTTAAAAACTCGTCGGCTTCGTTTATGTATTCGATCAGGGCCTCAAAATCCTCCTTGTCAGCAGGATACGGGCCGAAAATCTCCACGTCGTCGACTGATACGGCTGAAGGCACGGCAACATAAACTTCGGTTGGCTTGTGGTCTTTGACCCCAACCGCAGCCATCATGTCAAGCTTAAGGTTCTTCATAGAGGTTATATCCACAGCCGAAAGCATGGCGTTTTCGCTTGTATGGGTATGAATGCACCGGACACCGGACAACCGGTATTTGCTTCTTCTTCCCTCAACATCGTTAAGGCTGACGGTCCTGAAATCGCCTACGCAAACATCGGTCACACAGCCTTTTCTGTCGATATAGACGACTATTTCCCTGTTTATGGACCCTGTAACCTTGGATAATATGCTGATCAGTTCTTCAGTCCACAGCCTGTCCTGCGGGATATCAAGTTCGTATAGATTTTCAAGAGCTTCAATGACACTTCTTTTTAAACCTTCTGTACTACCGCTTATTTCCATTGCTACCTTCCGTTTTATATGCCGCCGTGCATATTTGCTTCATAATTTCATGGTCAGCCCGGCGGTTCACGAATATTTTAACATGACAGATGCACCTTTGGTGTCAACTCTGAAGCAACGCCCTTTGGTATAATAAGCAGGGTATTATATATTATACAAATTATTGGTCTTTATTGGCAATAATCCGGGCAACTGTCAGGAAGGAACGATCTCTGTGCTGTTTATCGTCCGGTATTAAGGAATTCTTCCCTGGTGATTTCGTAGTCAACGGCAGTTCTCGGATTTCCCAGCTGGTCTGTCCAGCAGTCTTTTCTCTCCCCGATTCTTCTGGCCCCTATCTTTTTCTCATAAACGTGCTGGGCCCTCTTATTTTCGAGCATGGTATCCCAAAAGATCTTTTCTATCGGGCATCGGGAATTTATGGTCTCATCCGTAAAGAGGTATTCAAACAGCATCCTGATGATTTTCGGACCATAACCCTTGTTCTGGTATTCAAAATCACAAATTTTCCATCCGGGATATGCCGTGTTCCCTTTGATGTTGTAGTTCAGTTCGCCTACGGGCTTGCCGTCGATCTCTATGATGCAAAGCAGGCTGAACTCGTCTTTTCTGCTTTTAATGTTTTCAACAGTCTCTTCCAGGGACTCCCCCACCCCATTGGGAAAACCCACGCATTCCATTACTTTGCCGTCATTCCACCACTTGTTCAGCCGGACGGCATCATCAACTGTGGCGCTCCTGATCACTATGTTGTCTTTTTGAAGTCTCATATTATCACCTTTTGGAATAAAAATCCGCTTTGTCTCACTTATGATATGTCTCGTTATTTATGATTTTGAAAGCCCGGTAGATTTGCTCGAGAAGTATGATCCTTGCAAGCTGGTGAGGAAACGTCATTTTGGAAAGGCATAGTTTGTAGTCCGCTGATTTCAGCACCGATATATCGAGCCCGGTGGAACCGCCTATTATAAACGTGATGTCACTTTTGCCCGAGGTCATGAAGTTTTCCATTTCCCGGGCAAATTCCACCGAGTCCATTTCTTTTCCGTCCAGGGCAAGCGCTATTGTCATGGTGTTCTTTCCCAACGCCCTGACTATCCTTTCAGCTTCCTTCTGCCGGACCTTTTCCTCCTGGGCCGGGCTTGCGGCTTCAGGCGCTTTTTCCTCGTCGATTTCCGTGACCTCTATCCTGCAAAAACGGGAAAGACGCTTCAAATATTCCTTTTGAGCGTCCCTTAAATATGATTCCTTCAGTTTTCCGACACAAACGATCCTGATGTTCATTTCAAGCCCCTGTGCCAATGCACATAACACTGGAAGCCCTGTCCCTCAGGGCTACTTCGAGGTAAACATCCTTTACCGGATTGATCTTTTTATCCATAAGAGCGTTGAAGGCAGTCCTGTACGCCAGCTCGGGCAGGTTGTTTTCCTGGCTCAGATGGCCCAGCAGGAACCGCTTTGTTCCGCACTGGGCAAGATGAGCGACGACCTCTCCGGCTATATCATTGCAAAGATGCCCGTAATCACTCATTATTCTGCGCTTTAGCGGCCAGGGATATCTTCCTGTCCTGAGCATCTCAAGGTCATGGTTGGATTCAAGGAGTATCATGTCGCTTTTTTCAAGGCAGGACAGGAGCCTGTCGTTCATATGCCCGATGTCAGTGGCTATGGTCAGTTTTTTACCAGCAATGAATATATTGTAGCCTACAGGACACACAGCGTCATGGGGAATGGGAAAGGACCTGACGGTAATATCCCCGATCGTTTTTTCTTCGCCGACCTCGATGCAGCGGACATGTTCGCTCTGCAGTTTTCCCAGAAAAGGGCGCATGGCTTCCCATGTCTCAGTATTGGCATATATGGGGATCTTATGGCGCCGTGAAATAATACCCGCTCCGTTGATATGATCGCTGTGTTCATGGGTGATGAAAATACCTGATATATTGTCCAGGGATTCACCGATATCTCTCAAAGCCGCTTCTATGCGCCTGCCGCTTACACCGGCGTCGATAAGGATGGATGTACCGTTGTATGAAACAAATATGCAATTGCCGCTCGATCCGCTGAAAAGGCTGCAAATCTTTATCATGTCTTCTGACTCATTCCTGGCCATCGCTTATTCTCTTGATATCCGCTCCGAGTTTCTGGAGCTTTTCTACCATATTCTCATAACCACGATCAATATAGTGGACGTTGCTGATCTCGGTCTCTCCGTCGGCGATAAGCCCGGCTAAGACACATGCCGCTCCGGCCCTGAGATCAGTAGCCTTGATGGGAGCGCCCGTAAGCTTGGAACCGCCCTCGATTACGGCCATCCTTCCTTCAACGCGTATGTTGGCTCCCATTCTCTTAAGTTCTTCAATGTACTGGAAACGGTTCTCAAAAATACTTTCGGTGATGGTGCTGATCCCGTCCGTCCTCAAAAGGAGAACTGCCGCAGGAGGCTGCAGGTCGGTGGGGAACCCCGGGTAAGGAAGCGTCTTTATATTGACCTTTGACAGGCGGTCTTTTACAAAAATCCTGATACTGTCGTCAAATTCCTCGACCTTGACATTCATCTCCATGAGCTTGGCGGTCAGGGATTCCATGTGCTTCGGGATAACGTTTTTAACAAGCACATCACCCTTTGTGGCCGCTGCGGCGATCATATAGGTACCGGCTTCGATCTGGTCGGGGATCAGGCTGTGAACAATGCCGCCCTTAAGGGATTTCACCCCGCGGATACGGATGACATCGGTTCCTGCGCCCTTTATATCGGCTCCCATTGCGTTCAGGAAGTTGGCTATGTCAACGATATGAGGCTCTTTTGCCGCATTTTCGATAGTCGTCAGTCCTTCCGCCCTGACAGCCGCCAGCATGATGTTCACTGTCGCGCCCACGCTTACAACGTCAAGATATATGGGCGCGCCCACAAGCTTGTTGGCTGTCAGCTTGATGCATCCGCGTTCAATCTCCACCTTGGCTCCGAGGGATTCAAATCCTTTTATGTGCTGATCTATGGGACGGACACCAAGATTACACCCTCCCGGAAAGGTCACCAATGCTCTTTTAAACCTTCCCAGAAGGGCTCCCATCAGGTAATACGACCCTCTTAGTTTATTCATGTCGGGTGTTGTGGCAACATAGGAGTTGATGTTCCTGGTATCGATCCTTAAGGTATTGTTATCTATATTTTCGAACCTGACACCGAGCGTTTCCATAATGCCTTTCAATATAGTTATATCGAGGATATTCGGCACATTCTCGATCGTACATACGTCGCTCAACAGAAGTGCCGCCGGCAGAACGCCCAGCGCAGCGTTTTTTGCTCCGCTGACAGTGACTTCGCCCTTTAATCTTTTCTGGCCCCGGATTATTAATTTATCCACCTGTACACCAACCTTCCGGTTTTTTCATTAGATCCTCAAAAAGTTATTATACCATATGTATAATGTTTTCGTATACATAAAGGAAACATAACATATGTTTCCATACCTCACAGACACCTGTCCCTGTTACTCAAAATGAGTAAAAACCTCCGTCCCCTATACTCATTCGAGGCGGGAGCCGGTATAGGCGTTATAATACAGCACGGTCCCGTCGCCAAGGATTACGCGCCATACGGGAATTCCGTAAATGTCCCCTTCGGAAACCTGCTTGTAGCCAAAACCGACATCCGTAATCCGCGTACCTGGGGACAGACCCCCGGTAACAAGCACCTGGTACAAAGACAGGATATCGCTTTTCCCGTTTCCTTTGCTTATATCCCTGGCCGGGGCGGAAACAGTCAGCAGTCCTTCACTGTTAATTTCCGCCGTGATGACGTGGTCGAAAACGATATTCTTTTCAAACTCCAGGTTGAAGCTTGCCCGGATAACGCCGTCTTCATCCCCGGTCTCTCCTGCAATGACATTCTTATACCCGATTTCTGCGAGATATTTCCGGACCCGCTCCCTGAACTTTTCGGGACTGGCATATAAATCCCTGCCGTCAGAAAGCCTGTCGGTTATTTTAAGCTCATCCCAGGTCAGTGTGACGGATTCCTCTCCCCAGTTTACATCGAATGTGTCTCCGTTGAAGGAAACAGGCATATTCTCTCCGAACACGATCCTGCACAGCTTTTGGGGATCAAACTCCTTTGTCGTGAACATTATCTTGGCCGCCTGACCCGAAAGGTCGGGGATCTTGGTGTCTATGCTGATATCCCGGGATGAAAGGTAATCCAGCGCATATTTCCTGTAATTGTCCGTGAACAGGCTGGCCGGGTTCCTGAAAATATTCATTGCCAGCAGGAAAATGTTCAGCAACAGCAAAACTATTATCAAGATTGTTTTTGCCCTGGACCAGTCCATATACTACCCCTTTTTCTCCAAAAACGGGATAAAATAATCTTTTTCACCGGTGCTTATTATCCAGCCCGGCATCAATAATTCGCCGCCGGTATCGTCAATACTGAAAACATATCCCTGCTCAAGGCGGGAAAAGTACCTTGTCTCCCTGTTGATTATCTCAGGGTATGAAACCACGATCTGTTTGTTCAGCAAATCCCCGAAACTTTCACTGTGATACTGTTTCCCGGTACTGCTGAATTTCCTTATTATCCAGCGGCATTCCAGTATTCTTTCCGAATTTGCCTTAATTTCTATCGGGGCGCTTATTCTTCCTTCGCTGTCCGAATAATATGCAAAAGCCCCGTTGATCCTGTACGAAAACTCCAAAAGATAATACCTTTTTTCGGGAACTACCCTGGTCAGCACAATGTCCGCTTCTCCAACCAGCGATCTCCTGTGCTCAATAAAGCTTATGGCATGGTTGAAGGCTGCCGATGCCTCTCCAGCCTGGGCTGTGTCCGCAGGTATATACTTGTACTCCAATACCCCGTCTTTATAAAGCCTGTACAGGTTCTCGGTGTCTGTAAACATTACATTGTCGGAATTCTCAGAATATTGAGCGCTCAGGCTTTCCTTCTGCTGCAGGAGGATACTGTCCTGGATGTTGTAGTTCTCAATATTGTCCTTGCTGAGAACAACAGCTTCCGGGATGCTCACTTCTATGGAGCTGTAATTGTATCCTTCCTCCCCCGGGACAAATATGTCTATGTCCGTGACGAAACCTGGATAAGACGAAAGCAGGCTTTGTCTTGGAATATCATTTTCGGTCAGCTCATCGGCCAGCCTGGCGTAATAGTTCTTGGGGAGATAGTCTTTCTCAATATTTACCTGGTACTGGCAGACCTGCTTCTCATCATATATATAGACCGTATTAATAGTCTGGTTGACATTGTCCTCGGGCACGATAACGATTGATTTGATACCTTCAAAACTCCTTGAATCTCCGGAACTGGTCTCTTCAAACCAACCGACGACATTTCCCGGCCAGTTTACTAAAAAATCGATCTTCAAACCTCTTGAAGCCGCAATCTCAGGCCACCGTTCTTTTGGAAGCACTGCATCAGCCTTTTTTTTCAGTATAACGGGCAGGTAATTATCCCTTATATCTTCCCAGATCTTGTTGTATCGTTCATCCATTTCATTGAGTTTCCAAAAGTTTTTCCCAATTGATACGATAACGGCCTCGGGCCTGAAATATCTTTCTTTCAGTATTTCTACGTCAATGGTCGGCAACTCTCCGTTGCTCGCGAAAATCGCGCTTAAAAAATTAAAAGGAAGCCCCTGGCTTTGTTTGCTCCAGTGGATTCCTATTTGAAACACGCTTAATAAGACCAAAAAAACGATGAGACCGGTCTTAAGTTTTTCATTTTTCTCTGTTGTCATTATGAGCTGCTCCTGGCCATATACGGAATATGGCTTACATATCAGTAAGCTTTAAACGGGTTGCTCGGCTTATCAAAAGTATCCCATGCTCGTACTGATTTTATCATGTCAGTTATCTCAAGGTTTTCATCCAGTACAAGGTTGTCTATATCATTCTTTTTAAAGGCAATGATCCTTATTTCATTAACCTTGCTGGAACTCGACAGGTACTTGAGGTCAACGGTCGTCTTTAAGAAATATGTCTCCTGCGTAAGGTTAGTCCCTCTTTTAACATCCACAAGGGGAACATATTTGCCATCAACCTTGATGTACATAAGCATGATAACGGGATTCTTATAATCCACTTCCAGGGCGAAAACTTCAAACAGGTAGCGCAAATGATGGGGATATATATGAACTCCTATTTCCCCGGTCTTCTCGTCCCTGGCAAACGATACAATCTTCTTCGCTGATGTTGCTTCACCAAAGAATATATCTCCATATTTCAATTCCAATTCGGCAACATTTATTTCTGGTTCGGCTTCTGCCTCATCAGCTTTGTCTTCTGTAAAACCAGTCTCAGGAGTAGCTGAATCCGTACCTGCTGCCATCGCCGTCACTGTCGTCAGAAACATGACGAACACCAGGACCAGCAAGAAGACAATTTTTTTCATAGCAATTCCTCCAGAATAACCATGGTTTTACATGGTTAAAAAAATAGGCAGATGTCACCTATATACATTACCAGTATACATGAAAATGTATTACAAATCCATTACGCCGCTTTTAAAATGAAATTACCGGCTTACAGCGCCTTTTTCTGACGGTTTTGGACAGGAAGCTTTATAAATACGCTGGTCCCTTTTCCCAGTTTGCTCTTGACTGTGATGTCACCGCCATGCATAACCGCTATTTCCTTGGCAATGGAAAGCCCCAGGCCAGTTCCTCCCATTTGTCTCGACCTTGCCTTGTCGACCCTGAAAAAACGCTCAAATATCCTGTTCAGGTCTGACTCGGGTATGCCTATTCCGTTATCTGACACGTTAATTATGACCATATCCCTTTCGCAATAAACGTGGACCCATATCTCCCCTTTTTCGGGAGTGTATTTTATGGCATTGCCAATGATGTTCACTATGAGCTGGTCGATCCTGTACCTGTCAACGCTGATTATAGGAATATTGGGTCTGATCTTGAGCTTGAGGGATTGCTTCTTGGCTTCAGCCTCCCGTCTCATCCTGTTGACGCAGGCCGCCACAAGATCGCCTATGGAAGTGTCTTCAAGGTTAAGCTTTATACCGCCGTCATGCTGCGACAGGGTCAGCAGGTCCTTGACAAGACGTGTCATCCTGTCTGTTTCTTCGTTTATGACATGCAGGAATTGCTCGGCCGTCTGCATGTCAGAAAGGGCCCCGTCCAGCAATGTCTCGGTATAGCTTTTCACCGATGTCAGGGGTGTTCTGAGCTCGTGGGAAACATTCGCCACGAATTCCCTTCTCATTTTCTCCAGCTTCTGTTCCTCGGTTATATCCTGGATAACCGTGATGATACCGTCAACCTGTTCGTTTTCATCGGTAAACACGGCAAGCTGCACTTTAAAGAACCTGTCCCTGTACTGGACTTTCTGCGAAGGTTCGCAGTTATTTCTGTCATTGGTTACCTGTTCTATTGAAAGCTCTATGCCGAGAGTGCTCATGAACTCGTCAAAGGATACTATGTCGGACAATTTGTTATATAAAAGCCTTTTTGCCGCGGGATTAATGTGTATGACCTCGCCGTTGCGGTTATATGCGATAATCCCGTCATTCATGTAGTTGAGGATGGTTTCGAGCTTCTTCTTTTCGCTTGTTATTTCGGTCAGCATGCTTTTAAGACGCGAGGACATGAAATTGAAGGTCTTGGCAAGCCTGCCCAGCTCGTCGTCGGACCTGACCTCTATGGCCTGTCCGAATTCTCCGTCTGTGATTTTTTCTGCCTTGTGCATGATGTCATTGATTGGCAGCGTTATTGTCCTTGACAGGAAAGAACCGATAAGTACCGCCGCCAGGAGCGCTACCAGCGTGCCTGACATTATGATGGTGCTGAAATCGGTGAGCACATTCAGCGCCCGCTCACGCTTGTACTTGAACAAAAGGACATATTCTCCGTCCTTCAGTGTCTGGGATTTGACATATGTGTAATAATCCCCGCTGCTTGACTTTGTGTAGCCCTGCTTGTCGCCGACCGCATCAGTCTGCCTGCTGGAGAGCACCGACAACAGGTTTTCAGATTTAAAGATCTCATTCCGGAAGCTGTCCTGGTCCACCTGGTACAGTTCGTCGGAAGAGTAAAGGATTTCGGCCGAATCCTTATCCAGTATGGTAAAGCTTTTATCCGGCCCCATGATCGACCCGGCTATAAGAATGTTATTTCTTAACTGATACAATAACGTGTTATAGTCTGTTTCTTCCGTTATTCCAAGCTCACCGTAATATCTTTCTATGTTTTCCCTGAAGTCGGAATAGAATATCTTCTCCACCCTCGAATTCAGGAACACCCAGACCACCGACATCAACACGAAGGTGGTAAGCATCAGTATTATTACGAGACGCCATTGAATGCTGCGCAGCGCAGCGAAAAGAGACCATTTTTTCTTCATATTCGCCTATTATACCGCAGGATTGAAATAATAACCGACACCGCGTTTTGTAAGTATGTACACAGGTTTTGAAGCATCTCGCTCAAGCTTTTCACGGAGCCTTCTGACTGTTACGTCAACCGTCCTTACGTCTCCGAAATATTCATAGCCCCAAACCTTTTCAAGGAGATTTTCCCTTGAGAACACCTGGCCTTTCTGCATTCCGAGGAACTTGACCAGTTCAAATTCCCTGAGCGTCAGTTCTATTGGTTTACCGTCGCGCCTTACCTCATACCTGTTTATGTCTATCTCCAGGTCACCGTAACGGATCACTTCGTTTTTCTGCGTCGGGATCGAGTCGTCAATCACCCTTCTCAGGTTTGCCTTGACTCTCGCCATCAGTTCCCTGGGGCTGAAAGGTTTCGTGATATAGTCATCAGCGCCCAGTTCGAGACCCAGGACCTTATCAACCTCTTCCTCGCGGGCAGTAAGCATGAGTATAGGCGTCTGAATCTTTTGCCTCAGCAGCCTGCAAACGGTAAAGCCATCTATTTCAGGGAGCATAACATCAAGGATTATCAGATCCGGTTTTTCTCTTTCAGCCAGTTCAAGGGCCTGCCTTCCGTCGTATGCCTCGATTGTGTCAAATGATTCTTTTTGCAGATTGAACTTCAGGATATCCACTATGTTCTTTTCATCGTCTACAATAAGTATCTTTCTTCTCATCCAAGGTAACCCCCATTCAGGCTTGGTATGTGATTTGAGTTATTAAAGGACAGAATAGGTTATTATAATTATACCATAAATTTTAATAGCAATTTATTGCTATTTACCGCCAAAAAGCGGTAACTGCGAAGCAGTGAAATTTATGATACAAGTCTCCGGGAACCCGCTCGGAATCTTTGATTGCTGTATCGGACAAATCCTAATATTAGACGTCACTGATCCGTCTCCGGTTCACTGATTTTTAATTTATTTGAAAATTTCTCGCAATAATGGGTGCCTTACTAACAGGCACCGCATTTGTCATAATAAGGACAAAACCTTGAGCGATGAACTCAAGGCTTTGATAGAATCCGGCGACGACCTATTTTCCCGGGCCGTGTCCAGCCAAGTATCTTCGGCACTGGAGAGCTTAACTTCTGTGTTCGGAATGGGAACAGGTGGTTCCTCTCCGTTATAGTCACCGGACAAATATATTATCTTTTTTCCCTTCGGGCACCATTCGCACCCTCAAAACTGTATAATGTCAAACTCCGCTTCAAATATATCCCTCTCTCTCAGAGAACTTCATTTTCCCGGCTTTTTCTGGTCAAGCCCTCGACCTATTAGTATCGGTCAGCTCAACGTGTTACCACGCTTACACCTCCGACCTATCAACCATGTAGTCTACATGGGGTCTTACCCTCTATAGGTGGGATATCTCATCTTAGGGTGAGTTTCACGCTTAGATGCCTTCAGCGTTTATCTCATCCGCACTTAGCTACCCAGCTGTGCCACTGGCGTGACAACTGGTGCACCAGAGGTGCGTCCATCCCGGTCCTCTCGTACTAAGGACAGCTCCCTTCAAATATCCTGCGC
>ENA-OWPA01000804-OWPA01000804.1-bioreactor-metagenome-genome-assembly--contig:-NODE-804-length-31665-cov-4.301380_pt1 | contig 31665 bp, 33 predicted proteins | sample MGYA00238139_ERZ651803 | MGnify/ENA primary metagenome ERZ651803 (study PRJEB26909, sample SAMN07631231) | bioreactor metagenome | isolation source: Switchgrass digestor | place: USA: Dartmouth... | reverse complement strand
ATCAAAGAGCTCACAGGTGGTCTTTTCTGTGAGGTCTTTATTGCTGTGTACTTTTGTCCCAATGTATTGAAGTGGCCTGAATTATGTGAACATAGAATTTGCACCGATCCAGTACGGAAACAATTTTAAACTATGCTTTCTGTGAAAGTTTTTGCTGCCTAGAGGATGATTCGGAAATCGATGTGCTTCTTGACACTGAAGCTTTGAAAAAGCGTGATGCATGGACTGCACAGCGCCTGGCATGGATTGGAAAGCACTATAAATTCACCGATGAAGAAAGGGAAGCTTTTAACGAGTACTACAATATAGTGGCTCCGTTTCGATGGACATATCATTGCTTTTTCCTGTCACTTCTGAAAAATAGAGAAAAATATCCGGAAGGGAGGAAATATGCAGGACATATTCTTGACTGGACGGAATATCAGATGACAAGAAGTGATGTAAGCAGCTTGCTTCCATAAATAAAAACTTGAAAGGATATTCTTGAAATTGTCAAGGAGGATTTTTAATGGATAAAAGGCTGGTAGGAAAATGGTATACAGCTGACTGGGGTGAAACAATCAACATATTTGATGAAGAACCGTTACGAATGAAAATATCCTTTTCACTTTCCGGAAATTATAATTTTGAACCAAACCGAGTTTATGAAAAAGATGACTATCTATGCTTTGAAATAAACGGTGGAGACCAGCGTAAGGTGTATCACGTACGATACGTAGACGGCTTTTTAAAAGGATATTATATATATCATGGAAAGGAAATACCTGCAACATACGAACGGATCTCCGAGATACCTGAGGACGGACAGTTCGAGTTCAATCCTCATCAGATGGTTGTTCCATATCCCGATGTGCCACGCATTGAAATACTTAAAGAATACGCTGAATACGACAATAGACAATCATCAAATCCCTGTTGCATTGAATACAGGCTTTATGAACCGGTCCCCGACATACTTCAGAAATACGATTACAAAAAGTATATAGAGGGTTATACCTCCACTGATGACAGACTGGCTTTTTCTCTACTTGATTTTGTGTGTGATCACTTTGGTCATGACGGCACGAGCGGATTTCCGAAGGGATGCCGGGTAGAAGATATTATTGCTTACTGCGAAAACCACAACGGAAAGATAAATTGCAGGGGACTTGCCATTCTTCTGGCTGCCTTGCTGCGTATGAACGGGATAAAAGCATCACACGTAACTTGTATGCCCTATGAAGATCCGTTTGACGATTGCCATGTGGTTACTGACTGCATTCTTCCCTCCGGAGCAAGAATCATGTTTGATCCTACATATAGATTATATTTGAGGGACTCTAACGGTGAATATGTTTCACTGCAGAGGCTTCGTAAAATGCTAATTAACGGCGAAATGTACTATCCCAACTCGGAAGCATCATATAATGGAGGCAGATTCGATTTGGATTTTCAAAGACAGTATATGATTAAAAATGCTTTTCGTTTTTCACGAGGCACTTTCTGTGCTGATGGTTATGATGATAACAGCAAGCGCCGGATTGAATTGATTCCAAGCAATTACCCCATCGATAATTTTAGCGATCAACGTAGGAGCGAATTTGTGTTCTGCGAATCTGAGTTTTGGGGTTTGATGCCTTAATTGTTGAAATAATGAGCATTGATTTCAACGACACAGTTTTTAACTTCCCAGATGCTCCCAGTATTATAGAATCATAAAGGAGCGTGATAATAATGGATATTGAAAAAATAGGGCAGTAAATATGCTATTTAAGAAAGGCTAAGGGATTGACGCAAGCAGATATGGGTGAAAGGCTGGGGGTGTCATTTTAAACAGTGTCGAAATGGGAACGAGGCGAGACTTTACACGATATATCATTGTTGGGCGCCTTATCTGATGCTCTTGAAACCACTATAGATAACATACTTCGCGTCGAAGATCGCCCGGCTTTCATGAGGCGTATTACAGTATCACAAATGAGAGAGGGAATAGAGTGTTTTGAAAAAATAGGTGAACTGCTAGGGACAGACAGTTACTTTTTTATGCCGATATAAATGGGTATATATCATAAGTAGATATGTTAAAATATTCATGTAAAAATCATAGGCAAGGAGAATTGTGATGAAGAGAGTCATTTTGATAGTATTGGACAGCGTAGGTATGGGAGAACTGCCTGACGCAGGCAAATATGGAGATACAGGCAGCAACACCCTGGGCAATATTGCAGAGAGGATAAAAGGATTCAGTCTTCCTGAGCTTGAGAAGCTCGGATTGGGAAATATCGACGGGATGAAGGGAATAAAGAAGTCAGATAAGGCAGAAGGATGCTATGGGAGAATGGCTGAGCAATCTGCGGGGAAGGATACGACCACCGGACACTGGGAGATCGCAGGGCTGATCTTGAAAAAGCCTTTCCCTGTGTATCCTGAAGGGTTTCCGGCAGATATAATTGAAAGGTTTGAAAAAGCCATAGGCACAAAGATAATTGGAAATGTAGCAGCATCCGGGACGGAGATTATAAAGCAACTGGGAAGAGAACATGTGAGAACCGGATATCCGATTGTATATACCTCTGCGGACAGCGTGTTCCAGATAGCTGCTCATGAAGAAGTGATTCCGGTAGAAAAGCTGTATGAAATGTGCGCCAAAGCCCGGGAGATAATGAGTGGGGAGCATGCCGTAGGCAGAGTTATCGCCCGCCCTTTTGCCGGCGAAGAAGGAAATTATAAAAGGACCGACCGTAGGCGGGATTTTTCCTTAAGCCCTTTTGACAAAACGATACTGGATTATGTGTCGGAGGCTGGGTATGAAGTCAAAGCAGTAGGTAAAATAGAGGACATATTTAATAAGCAAGGTATAACGGAAGCGGTTCATACCCATGACAACATGGATGGTGTGGACAGGACCTTGTCCTATATGGAGAAAGATTTTGAAGGTATGATTTTTACCAACCTGGTGGATTTTGATATGCTGTTCGGGCACAGGAATGATGTGGAAGGATATGCCAGAGCCTTGATGGAGTTTGACAGAAGAGTGCCTGAAATACTTGACAGGCTGAAGGAAGACGACATGCTGATCATCACTGCCGATCACGGATGTGATCCGACAACGGAGAGCACAGATCATTCTAGAGAGTATGTTCCCCTGCTTGTATATGGGAAAAAGCTTAAGCAAAACGTAAACTTGGGCACGAGGGGCACTTTTGCCGACATAAGCGCAACTATAGCTGAATTCTTTGGGATTAAGTCTACCGGAAATGGTACAAGCTTCTACAACAGTATCGCATAATCAGAAGTTTAAAATAACTTTGATGTCAGTACTCCAATTACAGGTAGAAATCCTACGCGGCATATGAATTTTAACTGTTTTTATGGTAAGAATATAATGGAAACTCCCGGCATAACATTTAGTAAGATGATATGACGGGAGGGTATCTCGTGTTGAAAAAAATTATAATATATAGTCTGCTTTTTGCTATTATTTTTACAATGCCTATAGCATCAACTGTTCTGGCCGGAGCCGACAGTGATGTCGAAGTATTTACGCAAACCTCGGGTAGTGGAAATGCTCTGAACTTAAAGGCTAAAGGAGCAATATTGATAGACGGTACTACGGGAACAGTCCTTTTTGAGCATAACAGCCGTGAAAGGCTGCCCATGGCCAGCGTTACAAAGATAATGACTATGCTTTTGACCATGGAGGCGATAGACACAGGACGGATAAGCTATGATGATATGATTCCGGCATCCCCGCATGCCATTTCGATTGGTACGACCCAGCTATGGTTGAAGGAAGGCGAGGAGTTTTCAGTAAGGGATATGCTAAAGGCTGTTACTATCCGTTCGGCTAACGACGCTGCAATTATGCTTGCTGAGAAGATTGCCGGAAGCGAGGAGGCCTTTGTTGCCAAGATGAATGAAAAGGCAGCCGAGCTTGGAATGAAGGATACCAAGTTTATGGACTGCAGCGGTCTCACTGATGAAGGCCAGTACAGCACTGCCTATGATATTGCCATAATGTCACGGGAACTCCTGACCAAATACCCTGAAATAATTGAATATACTACCAAATGGCATGATACCATAAGGGACGGCAAGACATCTCTGGACAACACCAACAAACTGATTAGGAGTTATGACGGTATAATCGGCCTTAAAACCGGTTATACGGAAGCTGCAGGCTATAACCTTTCTGCTGCGGCTAAAAGGAACAACCTTATGCTCATATCGGTGGTTCTTGGCGAACCGGATTCCAACACAAGGTTTAGGGAGTCGGCAAAACTCCTGGATTATGGTTTCGCCAATTATGAATTGGCAGATGTGAACAAAAAGGGTGAAGAGCTTTTGACGATCGAAGTAAAAAAAGGTTTATCAAAAAATGTAGTGGGTGTGTTAAAAAGCGATGTTCAGCTCTTGCTTCCAAAAGGGTATAAGGGCAAAATCGAGCGAAAAGTGAGAGCCGTCGAAGAACTGGTTGCACCGGTTGCCGAAGGCCAGAAAATTGGAGAAGCAGTATATCTGATGGACGGAAAAGAAATCAACAAAGCGGATATAGTTGCTCAGTACGGTGTTGAGAAAACAACCTTCACCAGACTGCTGATAAAAATGCTGTCCATGTGGTTTTGCATAGGAAGAAGATAATATCAGGTATAGTCATATAAACATAGGCATATTGAGCAGCCTCATAAGAGCACTGAATATAAATCTGATGGGAGGCCTGATGATAAATGAAACAATTGGAGTTATGACTATGATGATCAGTATTATCGTGCTATACTGCTGCAAAATGTAAATTATCTTGTACCTTCTTGGCGGAATGATTTCAGCCAGAATATGAAAACCGTCAAGGGGTGGGATGGGCAGCAGATTAAACAGGAACAGGACAAGGTTTATATTGATGGTGTAGAGAAACATGCTTGCCACAGTGCCGAACAACGTAACACTCATGGATGTTTTTTCACCATATACGACAAGAATTTTTAGAAAAACAGCGAATACCGCAGCAAGAAACAGGTTCATTGCCGGTCCTGCGGCGGATACTATAACTTTGTCGCGTCTTGGATTTTTATAGTACCTGGAATCCACAGACACCGGTCTTGCCCAGCCAAAGCCGGCAAATATCAATAGCATGAAACCTATGAAGTCTATATGGGGAAGAGGATTCAGTGTAAGCCTTCCCTGGGCCCTGGGTGTAGGGTCTCCCAATCGATCGGAAGCAAGCGCATGGGCAAATTCGTGGAAAGAAAGAGCCAACAAAATGCCCGGCAATGTTAACAGAATTCTCTCAATATCAAAATCAAACATAAGCATCTCCCGAAACTTTTATATAATTTTTATTCAACTTTTCAACAAATATTAATAAAAGTTTAGCAGACAAGCCTCTCATTGTCCAGGGGTTAGCCGCCGGAATATCCATATTGTAAAATTGCTCAACCATATGCTATTATATAGTAATAGTGGTTTTTGGGAACTTTATGGGTATTTATTGAGATTGGTGGTTTTATGGAGAGTGCTCTCACAAAGGCGTGTAAAATTAAAATACAGAATTTTGAAGGACCTTTTGATTTGCTGTTCCACCTGATTGAAAAGAATCAGGTAAGCATATATGATATACCTATCAATGAGATAACTGATCAGTACATGGATTACTTGTTTGCCATGCAGGAATTTGATATGGAGATTGCCAGTGAATTTCTGGTAATGGCAGCCACTTTGCTCCACATCAAATCGAGAATGCTATTACCCGAAAAGAAAGTCCAAAAAGAGGAAGAAGAGGTTGACCCCAGGGAAGAGCTGGTACTCAAGCTTGTCGAATACAAAAAGTATAAAGAGTTTTCCAAGACCCTTAAGGAGAGGGAGGAATACTGGGACAAGGCTTTCTACAAGCTGCCCGAAGTATATGATTTCAAATGGGAACCGGAGCCTCTGGAATTGTCTTCCGATGAATTGAAGCGGATTTACGCGGAAATTCTCAGCAGAAATAAAAAAAGATTTAACAATACGGAAGTTAAAATGGCTCAGATTATGCAGGGTGAAAAAGTTTCGCTGAAAAGCAAAATGAAAGAAGTGATCCGAAGCCTATTAAACAGGGCGGTCGTAGCTTTTACCGATCTGTTTTCGCCCAGAAGAAAATCAAAGGCAGAGGTGGTCACCGGCTTTATGGCCATATTGGAGCTGTCTAAGCTGAAAAAGGTCAGGTTGGAGCAAAAGAAGCAATTTGACGAGATTCTCATTTACAAAACTACAGACAACTGAAAAACAGTTCAGCAGAAAAGCAGAATTAATGCAGCGGAGTGAAGAAAATGGATATGGAGATGGATATAAGGGAAATAGAGTCAGTGGTGGAAGGCTTGCTCTTTGCGGCAGGGGACCCGCTTCCCCTGGAGAAGATAGCCGATATAACCGGCGTGGACAGGAAAACTACAAAACTGATTTTAAGCAATATGATGATAAATTATCAGAATTCCAGGCGAGGCATAATCATCAGGGAAATTAACGGCAGTTACCAGTTATGCACAAGGCCTGAGCACCATGATTACATAAAGAAGCTGTTTGAACCGAGACAGAAGCAGGGATTATCCCAGGCAGCTTTTGAAACTCTGGCGATAATCGCATACAATTCACCCATCACCCGGGCGGGGATTGAGAAGATAAGAGGGGTAAATTCCGACAGCGCAATAGCCAAGCTTATTGAAAGAAATCTTATAAGGGAAGCCGGAAGGATGGACAGCCCGGGAAAGCCGGTGCTATACGAGACAACCGATGAGTTTCTGAGGTGTTTTGGTTTCCGATCCTTGGCCGATCTGCCCCGGACGGAAATGAATGAGCTTGAGTCGGTGCCGCCGGCACAGGAAAGCTCTTCCCGAGAAAATCCTACCGGGGATAATACTCATGATGAAAGCGCCTCTAATGAAATTTCTTCTGAAGGCAATCCACCTAAAGAGTGATTCTTTTATTTGGGCTCTGTTTTAAGATAATGTTGATATTTTTCTATTAATTTAAAAGACCAGTAAAATTACTGGTCTTTAACACGTAATTATTTAATATTTCTAATTAGGTAATTAAAAATATCAATCTATTTTCTTCTGTAATCATAAATTTCACTTTTTACATTTAATTCTACACCGTTTATTATTACAATTTCATCATTTATCCATTCAATTTCTGCTTTTTCACAATGATATTGCCAGTAAATATTTTTGGTTTTACCGTTTTTATTATATATTAATTTTGTATTAAAATTCATGATCAAACAGAACCTTTAATAAAAAAACATCTAGGGGAAGCCCTACTGATAAAAATAAGATTCTTAAGATTATTTCTTAAATTTCCGGAACTTCTGTGTAATATTTGATTAACAAGGAAAAAATAACTAGATGAGGTGGAAGGATGCTTTATTTAGTTATTTTTTTTGTTGTCGCCTTGTTATTATTGGTGCTGTTTATTACAAAACTCAATGTTATTGTTGATTATAAGCTGAGCGGCAAGGATGACTGGGGAACGGTTACCTTTTCCGCATTCGGAGGGCTGCTTAAGTATAATATAAAGCTGCCTGTAAGAAAAAGGAAGGATGCCGGGGACAGCATCGAAAAAAAGGGCCGGGAAGGCGCTCCGCGGGACAAATTGAATAATATAAAAGAAGTGTATAAATCGATTGCTGAGATCAGAAAATATCTCGGCAAGAAAATAATACTGGACATGCTCCGGCTGAAAGTCCATATAGGTACGGGCGATGCATGTGAAACAGGTATCTTAAGCGGATTTGCATGGACAATATTAGGAACGGCCGTCTCATATGTCATAAACTCCTTCAGGCTATCTAAAGCTTTTAATACGGATATAGCAGTAAACCCCTATTTTGTGGAAAAAAAGTTTATTATTGAATTATATTGCATATTTGATATCAAATTTGTCCATATTATAGTAGTAGCTTTAAAATATAAAATCTCCAAAAAGAAAAAGCAGAAAAAAGCTAAAAATAAAAATAAAATGACAAATAAAGGTGGTATGAACAATGTCTCAGCATCCAATAGAAGGTCTGATGAAAACGGCTATGGAAAGCATAAAGGAAATGGTTGACGTCAATACTATAGTGGGCGATGCCGTTCAAACGCCGGATGGTACAGTTATAATACCCATCTCAAGGGTGACTTTCGGCTTTGCGTCCGGAGGCGGGGAGTATAAAGCCGCAATGAGGGTTGATGATGATAATGGTGATGAAGAAGAGGAAGGCTCATCCCAAAGCAGGACAAACAGCAAATTTCCTTTCGCAGGAGGTAGTGGCGCCGGTGTCAGCATAAACCCTGTGGCATTCATGGTGGTAGGGCAGAATCAGATAAAGCTGCTGCCTGTAAATACCAATTATACGGTTGAAAAGGTGATAGATCTGGTGCCGGAGCTCATGAAAAAGGCAAATGAAACGTTCAGAAAAAAGATCACAGTCAAAAAAGAGATAAAAACCGGCGATAAAAACGGAAAAGTTGTAGAAGAAGTAGAAAATGAGTGAGTGGGATGTGAAAGCACCCACTTTTTGTATATAATATTGTCTGGAATATATATTAGCTGGAAAATATCCAAAAATCACTAATGGCAGAATCAAAGATATCTGTTATCTGCGACTGTGCTTAAGGAGCGCAGGACTATGCGGTGTACTTTGGATGCTTATATCATGGATGGGTGGGTTGAATGGATAAAATGAGATTGCAGAAATATATTGCCGAATGTGGGGTCGCTTCCAGAAGAAAGTCGGAGGAGCTGATAAAACAGGGGAGAGTTAAGGTTAACGGAATTACAGTATCGGAAATGGGAGTTAAGGTTTCGGATGAGGACGTTGTAGAAGTGGATGGCAGGAGGATAAGCCTCGAGCAAAAAAAAGTATACATAATGCTCAACAAGCCTGTGGGATATATTTCATCGGTCCGGGACCAATTTTCCAGAAACACGGTGGTGGACCTTATAAAAGGTGTAAAGGAGAGAATATATCCTGTAGGAAGGCTGGATTATGACACATCGGGCCTTTTGCTCCTGACCAACGACGGCGATTTTGCCTTCAGACTAACCCATCCCAAGCATGAAATGAAAAAGACGTATATAGCCGAGATGGAAGGCGTACCCGACAGCAATGACATAGAGAGCTTTCAAAATGGACTTAGGATAGAGGATTATGTCACTTCACCGGCAGAGCTGACTGTTCTGGAAAAGAGGAAGAGCTCTTCCATAGTGAAGGTGGTTATTCATGAGGGAAAAAACAGGCAAGTCAGAAAAATGTGCGATGCAATTGGCCATCCGGTGATAAGCTTAAAAAGGATTGCTATAGGAGACTTATACTTGAAAAACCTGCCCGAAGGACAATGGAGGTATTTGAAGGAGGAGGAAATAAAAATGCTGGGCTGATCAGCCCAGCATTTTAGTATCTGCAATTTCAGCGTTTCTAAGGTAATAACCGGATTGAGGCTCAATTGAAGCATAAAAATTCGCTTATTACTAAAAGCTGTGCCTATTTTAGAAGCTGTACTCATACTTATAATACTCGTCTAAATTGGGTATGGGAGCATAATCAAAATTGCCTAGGTTGCTGAAAAAGTAAATGATAACTGTAACGTATAGTATTATAGCTATTATGGCAAAAATAATCTTGATAATAGTTGCAGCGCCGTTCAGTTTGAAAAATTTGTTCAAACTGTTGAAAGTATCTTCAACTCTCCTTAAATCATTGGTGGCAACATACATCTTCAACTGGTCAATTGCATTAAGCAGCCGTACCCCTGCTATTATCATGGGTACCCCATATACTGCCGTTATTATTCCAAGGCAGGATAAGGAACCGAAAATGATGTCTATTATGGCTCTAAAGGTAGCCCAACCAATAAAACTCTTGAGAAAAGGCAAGTTTATGCTTGGTGGCTGTGGCTGATAGGATGAGTATGATTGACTCTGTTCAGGTTGAGTCGGATAAGGCTGCATCTCGCCTGGGTTAAATTGGCTGTTGTTTTCGTCCATGAGGGAACCTCCTTTATTGTCACACGCAAATTCAAAGTCTCATATTTCCTTAAGTTCACAATCTGCAAATTTACCGATAGTTTGTAAACATTCTATCGATTATGAATGGCAGGATTTATATGAAAATTAAGGAAAAATCAAAATCGTATTATATTTTATCATATATTTCGGCTGCAGTACACTGCCTGGCACAAGAACATAATGCAAAACCAGCTTATCAGTTCTAACTTGTGTAAAATTGCAATACCAATTCAGATTTTCATATGGGGTATTAAGTTGCTATATAGCTTAAAAAACAGTTGCCAAAGCTTATGTACATAGATGAAATATTTTGACAAAAATTGCATTCCTAATTACAATAATATTGATGAATCGGGGTTTCAGTACTGGAGCAGCTGTTCTGAAAAAGCCGTATGTGACATCAAGCTTTGCTGAAATCCGGGAATATCGGCAGCGTAAATGCGTAAAATAAAGCCAAAAGGTAGGAATGTGCGGAGGTACAAATGGGTTTAAAAGATGGTAGTTTTACTTTAACAACGAAATTCATGGCCAGCTGTGATAGCTATGAGGAAGCGTCAGTGGTCATGGTTGGTGTTCCGATGGATTTTACCTGCAGTTTCAGACCGGGGACCAGATTCGGGCCTCAGAAGATAAGAGAGGTGTCCATCGGCATCGAGGAATACAGCATATATATGGATAAAGATCTCACAGATTTCAAGTACTTTGATTGCGGAGATCTTGACCTGCCTTTCGGAAATGTGGAAGGCAGCCTTGCCTTGATTGGGGATTCAGCCGGTGAGATCATAAAGGACGGAAAATTTCCTTTGTTCATCGGAGGAGAGCACCTTATAAGCGTACCGGTGATAAGAAAAGTATATGAAAAATACGGTGACGATCTGATTGTTATTCAGTTTGACGCTCATGCCGACTTGCGGGAAGGGTATATAGGTTGCGCCAATTCCCATGCTTCGGCAGTCAGGCGTCTGACGGAATTTATGCCGGCGGGCAATATATATCAATTCGGGATACGTTCAGGAACCAGGGATGAATTTGAGTTTGCAAGGAAAAATACCCACCTGTATCCCTTTGAGGTGCTGGAACCTGTAAAAAAAGTCATGGATAATTTCCGGGACAAACCGATATATATAACATTGGATATTGATGTTGTGGATCCTGCATATGCCAATGGAACCGGAACTCCCGAACCTGGGGGGATAAGCTCAAAAGAACTGATACAGGCTGTGAATCTCCTTTGCTCCCTCAATATAGTAGGGTTTGATATAGTTGAGGTTTCACCGCCATATGATGCTTCAGACCGGACAGCTCTTCTTGCTGCCAAGATCATAAGAGATGTGATACTGTCGACGGATAAATAAGCAGCTGACGGATGGAGGATTTAAGTGAGGAACAAGGATGTTATAAAGAACTCTCTGGGGCAATCCCATGAAATTATTGAGAAAGTGGTAAAACCCGGTGATGTAGTGATAGATGCAACGGCAGGCAATGGATATGATACGGTTTTTTTAGCAAAGCTTGTGGGCGAAACAGGACGGGTATACTCTTTCGATATTCAGGAGCAGGCTATATTGAACACCAGAAAGAAGCTGGAGGATTTAGGACTGGCCGGCAGGGTGGTGCAGATAAAAGACGGGCACCAGAATATGGATTTGTATGTGAAAGAAAAGGTTAAGGCAGTCATGTTCAATCTTGGCTATCTTCCGGGAGGCGACCACAGCATCGGGACAAAGGCTGATACTACGATTGCTGCCATAAAAAAAGCTCTGCAGCTTATACAGGTCAATGGCATAGTCACAGTTGTAGTATATTATGGGGGCGACAGCGGCTTTGATGAAAAAGAGGCTGTTATGGAGTTCATAAAAGGAATTGAATTCAGACAGTTTAACGTTATGAAAACTGAGTTTGTAAACCAGCCTAACTGTCCTCCGATTTTAGTATGCATGGAAAAATTATTTGAATAATTTGCCTGCAGATGGGTATGTATATTTTATCAAACATTATTCACATTTGCATGGCAAGAGGATGATGTATCAGAGCTTCAAAATTATGGTGGGAGAGAAGGGCAAGGATTATTAATATTTGCCAAAATATAATTGCAAAACAAGGAATAATTTTATAAAATAGTTATTGTTAAAATAATAGCAATAGCACAAATATTGATTAACCATTTTTTATGTAATATAATATTTATTTAGTACCAGGTAATAACATCTTATAATAAAGACTTGTTTGACCGCATCACAAATTATACATAATGCAGCCTGCCGGAGAGGCAAGTTGCAGCCTTACATAGCGATGCTGTCATGGCAGGTTGGGATGATATATAAAACTGAACAAAAGTTTCCAAAGCATTATAAAATTATAGAATATGAGGTGGAAAGCAAATGGCAGCAAGTGACAAAATTAACGAATTGCGTGAAAAGAGAGCAGTTGTAGAGCAAGGCGGAGGACCAGACAGTGTTGCAAAGCAGCATTCTTCCGGAAAGCTCACTGCCAGGGAAAGGCTTCAAATGCTGTTTGATGAAAAGAGCTTTGTCGAAATTGATGCCTATGTAGAAACTAGAGCTACTGATTTCGATATGCAGAAAAAGAAGGTCCTTGGAGATGGAGTAGTTACAGGCTATGGTACTGTAGACGGCAGGCTTGTATACGCATCAGCCCAGGACTTTACAGTAATCGGCGGATCCCTTGGCGAGATGCATGCAAAAAAGATTACCAAAGTAATGGACATGGCGGTTAAAATGGGAGCTCCCTACGTAAGCTTGAATGACTCCGGCGGAGCAAGAATCCAGGAAGGTGTAGATGCTTTAAGCGGTTTTGGTGATATATTCTTCAGAAATACCCTGGCATCCGGTGTTATACCTCAGATATCCGCTATAATGGGGCCTTGCGCAGGAGGCGCTGTTTATTCCCCTGCAATAACAGACTTTATATTTATGGTGGACAAGACAAGCTATATGTGCATAACCGGACCGGAGATTATAAAAGCTGTGACCGGTGAGCAGGTGACAACGGATGAACTGGGAGGTGCCGGCGTACACAATTCCACCAGTGGAGTTGCTCACTTTAGATATGCAAGCGATGAAGAGTGCATAAAAGGAATAAAGAGACTTTTAAGCTTCCTTCCTGACAACAACCTTTCCGATGCTCCGATTTATGCAACCGATGATGATCTGAACCGTGTCTGCGACGAACTCAATGAGCTGATTCCTGATGAGGCAAACAAGGCTTATGATATGATGGAGGTTATCCGCCAGGTAGTGGACAACGGAGACTTCATGGAAGTGCAAAAGGATTTTGCAGGCAATATAATAGTTGGTTTTGGCAGAATCAACGGAAGGTCGGTAGGTATAGTTGCGAACCAGCCCAATGTTTCAGCCGGAGTTCTCGATGTGAACTCAGCCGACAAAGCGGCCAGGTTTGTACGTTTCTGTGATGCTTTCAATATTCCGTTGGTTACTTTCACTGACGTACCGGGATATCTCCCTGGAGTCGGTCAGGAGCACAGCGGTGTCATAAGACATGGGGCAAAGCTTCTGTATGCTTTCTCCGAGGCTACTGTTCCGAAGATAAATGTTATTGTAAGAAAAGCCTATGGTGGAGCATATATTGCAATGAACAGCAAGCATCTGGGCGCAGATTTGGTATTTGCATGGCCTACGGCAGAGATCGCTGTAATGGGTCCGGAGGGAGCTGCAAACATTATTTTCAGAAAGGATATAGCTAACGCTCAGGATCCTGTTGAAGAAAGGCAGAAAAAGATCCAGGAATACAGGGATAAGTTCTCCAATCCGTATATCGCGGCAGCAAGAGGTTATGTAGACGATGTTATCGAGCCTTCGATGACGAGAATAAGATTGGCGGATGCTTTGGAAATGTTGGCAAGCAAAAGGGAGAACAGACCTTCCAAGAAGCATGGAAATATACCACTGTAATTTGAAGGGATTTTACCTGTTAAACTGCATATGGCATTTGATATGTGCATACCGCCGTAACTGGCAGGATTGCAGGAGGGAAATATATTATGCATGACGAAAATGAAATTCTGGCTGTAATTTCAGCAGCGGTAGCCATGCTGAACGCCACGCCGGAAGTTAAACTGGTCGTAAGATCGTATAGAAGAGTAAACCAGACATCACCTGTGTGGAACACGATAGGAAGGGAAGAAATCGTAAGCAGCAGGTTATGATGCGGTATTGATATCCTAACAACAATAAAGAAAAATGAGGAGGATTTGCCATGAAGAAATTTTTGATAAAAGTTAACGGAAGCCAATACGAGGTTGAGGTGGAAGAAATAAGAGGTGAAGGCGCAGCAGTGCAGCCTGCAGTTGCTGCAAGCCCGGCTCCGGCAGCCGCTCCTAAGCCAGCAGCAGCCGCAGCACCAGCTCAAGCTCCTGCTCCAAAACCGGCAGAGCCCAAGAGAGATACTGCCGTACCTGCTGGAGCGCAGACAATTACAGCACCAATGCCCGGTACTATTCTCAGGGTTGATGTCAACACCGGGGATCAGGTTAAGAGGGGACAGGTACTGTTAATACTTGAAGCCATGAAGATGGAAAATGAGATAGTCGCTCCTAGCGATGGCAAAATTGCATCGGTAAATGTAACAAAAGGTACTTCCGTAAATGCCGGTGATGTTCTCGTATCAATGGTGTAAACTTAATTAAAATGAAGACTTAAAATCGCAGTTTGGCAATTACGGTCATCTCGTGAAGATGCTCGGATTGATCCAAACTAACACCAATCACAATTATTTTGATTGAAGGAGATATTATTATGGCAAAGGTTGGAATTACAGAAACCGTTTTAAGGGATGCGCACCAGTCTCTTATAGCCACTAGGATGAAGACTGAAGAGATGCTCCCTATAATAGAAAAGCTAGATAATGTAGGTTACCACTCCCTGGAAGCATGGGGAGGTGCAACCTTTGATGCATCATTAAGATTTTTGAATGAGGATCCATGGGAAAGGCTCAGAAAGATAAGGAGCAAAGCTAAAAAGACAAAGCTCCAGATGCTTTTCAGAGGGCAGAACATACTCGGTTACAAGCATTATGCCGATGATGTGGTGGAATACTTCGTACAGAAATGTATTGCCAATGGAATGGACATTATAAGGATTTTCGACGCCCTCAATGACCCAAGGAACTTAGAAGCGGCCATCAAAGCCTGCAAAAAGGAAGGTGGCCATGCGCAAGGCTGTGTTTGCTATACCATAAGCCCTGTTCATAGTCTGGAGCTTTTTGTAAAGGACGCAAAGACTCTTGAGAATATGGGCGCAGATTCCATATGTATTAAGGATATGGCCGGGCTTCTGACCCCATATGTGGCTTATGATCTTGTAAAAGCTTTGAAAGAGAATGTGAAGGTACCGATACAGCTGCATACCCACTATACCAGCGGTGTGGCTTCCATGACATACCTGAAGGCAATTGAGGCAGGCGTGGATGTTGTAGACTGTGCAATATCCCCCATGGCTTTGGGCACATCCCAGCCGCCTACAGAGCCTCTGGTAGCGACATTAAAGGATACGCCTTATGACACAGGACTGGATCTTGGATTGTTGACTGAAATAGCAGATTATTTCAGACCGATTAAAGAAAAATATATTGAAAGCGGATTGCTCAATACCAAGGTAATGGGTGTTGATGTAAATACCCTCAAGTACCAGGTACCCGGAGGTATGCTCTCCAATCTGGTTTCGCAGCTGAAGCAGGCAGGAAAGGAAGATAAGTTTGAGGAAGTGCTCAAGGAAGTTCCGAGAGTGCGTAAAGATTTCGGTTATCCTCCTCTCGTAACGCCTACCAGCCAGATTGTTGGTACTCAGGCGGTTATGAATGTTATAACCGGTGAGAGATACAAGATGGTTCCGAAGGAATCAAAAGCCCTGGTAAAAGGTGAATACGGCAAAACTCCTGCAGAAATACCTGAGGAGATAATTAAGAAGATCCTGGGAGACGAAGAACGCATAACCTGCAGACCTGCAGACCTGATTGAACCTGAATTGGAAAAGATCAAGGAGCAGATGAAGGTATATATGGAACAGGATGAGGATGTATTGACCTACGCATTGTTCCCGCAGGTTGCAGAGAAGTTCTTTAAGTTCCGCCAGGCACAGAAATATAAAATAGACAGCAGCCAGGTAGACTATAATGAAATGGTCCATCCGGTATAAGGATAAAGTATTGTGAAATGAAAAAGGAGAACACATCAATGGTGTTCTCCTTTTTCAGCTTTTGCACTTATAATGAAGATATACATAATTTACCTTGTTGCTGACATATTTTATCACTTTGACCTTGCTTCCTTTTTTGATATGATTGCCACATTTTAAACAAAACAGGTTCGACAGGTTTGTGATTTCCGTATATTCCTCTCTTTGCGTACCCTCTACCTTCTGCCAGGCTTTCCATCCGCTCTTGCAAAGTTTGATCCTGTTGTCGTAGTCTGCAAAGACCCAACGCAGAAGCTTATGGAAGTGGAAGGGATAGCTGGTGTATTTTATAAAAGCCTCCGGCAGGCCAAGATTTATGGCATACAGTTCAAAATTTTTCTCAACGATATCCTGCACGCGCCCGGTTATATGGGTGCAATACCAGCTGTAGTTGTTTTCGGAAAGCCATGTCTTGAGCTTCTCGAACATATAACCTCTGCAAATTTCGATGGTCTCCGTCTTGCGTACATTCATATTAATAAATGCCCGTGACACTATATTTACAACTTCGTCAAGATAGAGTTTTTTTTTGAAATTTTCTTTGTTATACAGCTCTACCGGTATTATGTCAAAGAAGTACTCGTTGGTTTCCGGCCGGTAGATGCCTATGCAAGTTCCTCCAACGAAGCTCCCGCTTCCTGAATCGTCTATCTGTATCATCTGGTCCACCTTTTATTGCCGTATAGTAGAATATTATATGCGTAAAATAAAAATATATTACCGGGCGATGGTATTTCCGGTCAGATAACGATATTTCCGGTTCTGGCTTATCGATCCGTGAAAATAATTGCCCGGCACATCTAAAATTCATGTAAAATGCATCAGCTTGATTTTTAGAATGCAAAATTGTAATATTAGTATAAGCAGGCAAGAAGTAAAAAACTCGGGCTTTTTAGTATTTCCTGCAGCCTTGCTGCCGGTTTTGTTTGTATTCCGGTGGTTTTACTATGAATTTCACATTTTGCGAGGAGTCAGTGACATATGGAAAACAAAGTATATGATTTGATTGCAAGAATTGAGGACGGACTTGGGAGATTCAGCAAGGGGCAAAAACTGATAGCAAATTACATTATTGAGCATTATGATAAAGCGGCTTTTATGACGGCTGCGAAACTCGGCGAGGTTGTTGGTGTAAGTGAATCCACGGTAGTAAGGTTTGCCAACGAGGTTGGTTTTGACGGTTATCCGAAGCTGCAAAAGATGCTTCAGGAGTTGATCAAAAGCAAGCTAACCCCGGTGCAGAGGTTGGAGGTTTCCTCCAACAGAATAGGTGAGGAGAATATTCTTAAAAGTGTATTGCAGTCAGATATGGAAAAAATAAAAGTAACTCTGGAGGAGATTGACCAGGAAGCATTCAACAAGGTGGTTGACAGCCTGATCAATGCCCGGAAGATTTATATTTTGGGAGTAAGGAGTTCTGCTACGCTGGCAAGCTTCCTTGGCTTCTATTTCAACATAATTTTCGATAATATAAGGCTGGTTCATACTACCAGCGTAAGCGAAATGTTTGAGCAGATCATGAAAGCGTCTGAAGGAGATGTGGTGATCGGAATCAGTTTCCCAAGGTATTCCAAAAGGACGATAAAGGCTATGCAGTATGTAAAAAGCCAGGGAGCTACGGTCATTGCCATCACGGACAGCAAGGAATCGCCGCTGGCAGCTCATGCGGACCTTTTACTTACAGCCAGAAGCGATATGGCCTCTTTTGCCGACTCGCTGGTGGCTCCGTTGAGCGTTATCAATGCTCTTATAGTTGCCATAGGCATGAGAAAAAAACAGGAAGTATACGATAATTTTGAGAAACTGGAGAAAATATGGGATGAGTATGAAGTATATGAGAAATATGATAATGTGGGGTCCCGCAAGAATAAGGACTACTAGGCTTTTAACAGCGAAGAGCCTAAAGATTTTGTGCCTTCCTGGACATAACAGGACGGTATGATAAAGACATCCTTTGATGCTGCAATGAATGAAAAGACGGTGGTGTAAGATGGACAAAAAAGTTGTTGTGATAGGAGCAGGTCCGGCCGGGCTTATGGCAGCGGGCAGGGCTGCGGAACGTGGACTTGATGTAATACTTGCAGAAAAAAACGACCGCGTAGGGAAAAAAATCCTTATATCGGGTAAGGGAAGGTGCAACATAACCAATAGTACCGATATTGAAGGATTGATTGAGAATGTTCCCGGAAATGGGAACTTTTTATATTCCGCCTTTTATACCTTCTCAAACCAGGATCTTATTGATTTTTTGGAGGGATATGGCTTAAAAACCAAGGTGGAAAGGGGAGGCAGGGTATTTCCCGAATCGGATAAATCCTCCGATGTGGTGGATGTGCTGCTGAAATTCATCAAAAAAAGCGGTGTCAGGCTCATGCTCAACACCGCAGTGAAAGATATAATCACGGAAGACAACTGTGTAAGGGGTGTGGTTACCGAGGACGGAAAAGCTATGGAGTGCGACTCGGTAATAATTGCCACAGGAGGTGCATCCTATCCGGGAACCGGTTCTACGGGGGATGGCTACAGAATGGCTGAAAAGCTTGGACATACCATAGTGGACCTCAAGCCGTCTCTGGTTCCATTATTGGCGAAACAGGAGTGGGTGAAGGAACTGCAGGGGCTTTCGCTTAAAAATGTGGAGATAACAGTAAAAAGCAAAAGTGGTAGAAAACTGTATACGGATTTTGGAGAGATGCTGTTCACCCATTTTGGTGTGTCAGGACCTGTGATATTGAGCGCAAGCCGCCATCTGCTGGATTATGATTATAAGGACGTTAAGCTTATAATAGATTTAAAACCTGCATTGACTGAAGAAAAGCTTGATGCGAGGCTTCAGAGGGATTTTGAGAAGTATTCCAGAAAGCAGTTCAAAAATTCATTGGATGAGCTGCTCCCTCAAAAGCTGATACCGGTCATTGTCGACCTTTCCGGAATACCTTCCGACAAGTTTGTAAACCAGATAACCAGGGATGAGAGAAGAAGCCTGGTTAGGCTTCTTAAGAATCTGGAAATAGAAATAGTGGGGTCAAGACCCCTAAAAGAGGCGATTGTCACCGCCGGAGGAGTATCAACCGACGAGATCAACCCCTCCACTATGGAGTCAAAGCTCATAAAAGGCTTGTTTTTTGCCGGGGAAGTGATAGATGTGGATGCATACACAGGAGGCTTTAACATGACCATAGCCTTTTCCACCGGACATCTTGCCGGAATGAATTGTTAAACAGGGCATGGGCCTCATCAATTCCGCGTATTATTGCTTTTGATTGTGCATATATATTCATTATGGATAGATAAAAGTGCAATAGCTTTCCATATATTAATTCCGACGGGCATTCATAAATGCCCGGGTATAAGGACTCTTTATCAGATGCATAATTTATAATGGGGCAGGTGTGCTCACTTGATGAGGGAATCGGTGGGTAAACAGCTTGCACAATTATCCCGTTGTTATGATGAATTATATGCGAGGTGCGGTAAATGAGGTTTGTTATTTTCAGAGTCGGCAACGGACGTTATGCAAAAAAGAGGGAAAAGAACAGATTAGATATCGAAAAAATACTCATGCTGTTGTTGATGTTTATTTTTGCTGTGGTGATAATAGCCCAGACGACTCTAATAGGGCCTTCCATAAGGACTTCGTCAGGCAAAGCGGCCGGAATCGAAGGAAAGCCCTTGGGACTGGAGGAGTATTTGTATGACGAAGGAAAAATCGGTCTGGAACTGTTAAAATCCGCACCGGATGAAAACATAAAAATACTGGTAAACGGGGAGGAGGTTGCTGCCTTTAGCGATAATTATGTCAGCATTACCGTAAGGGATGGCGACATAATAGAGATAGACGGAAGCGAAGCTACCCGCACTGCTGAGGTGGCAATAGTCTCCAAAAGCGATAATATAAGTGATTCCTGTGCCAATAAAAGGTTAAAAATTGATTCCGGAGTCAAAATACTGACACAAATAAAATTTGATTGATATTTTTTTGTTGTTTTAAATCGTTTATTCTTATATAATATTTTAGGTAGTCAATGAAAAGATTACAGAAGGCGAGAACCAACATATGGATAATGAAAAACAGTATGGTAGCAGAGATGTAGCAGCTGCTGCCATAAAAATGGCTCTGACAGTGGACAGGCATGAAGAGAAATCCCTGCAGGCAGAGCTTTTAAAATCAGGGATTCGTGCTGCTGCTGTCGATTATGGCGGCGAGTTTATTACATCTGTTATGAAAATTATAGAACGGTCGGTGGTATCGGCAAAACGCGAAGGCGTTATCTCTGACAGCCATTCTGAAGAAGGCGCGGTAGCCGGTGCTGCGAGGGAAGCATTGTCTCAAATTATGCCCAAGGCTATCGGTTTGAATGTCGGTGGGAAAATCGGAATAGCCAGATACCGGGATCATGTCAGTGTGGCCATTTTCTTTGGCATAGGGCTTTTGCACCTTAACGAGGTATCGATGGGCCTGGGTCACAGGGTTGTATGATGCATTCAGGCTGAAAGGGCAAGGATATCGTATAAAATCGACGGATGATGACCGAACTTAAGGTGGTGTTTTTGCTTGGTAAGAGCTTTGCGAGGAGCAATAACAGTGGACAATAATGACGCATCGGATATTCTTTCCGCTACGGCAGAATTGCTGAATGAGATTATCAGGAGAAATGATATCAATAGGGATGACATAATAAGTATAATATTCACAGTTACCAGAGATCTGGATGCAGCCTTTCCTGCAGTGGCAGCGCGTCAAATGGGACTTACAGATGTTGCTCTTATGTGTACTAATGAAATGCATGTTAAGGGAAGCCTTGAAAAATGTATTAGAATTCTAATGCATATAAACACAGAAAAAAGGAATTCCGACTTAAAGCATGTTTACCTGCGGGGTGCCAAAGTATTACGGCCTGATATTGCAGATTAAGAAGCTGGATATAAAAAATAAATATTGCCATATTAAAGGATTTTGAGGATTTTTATAGAATAATTAGTATGGTGTCGCACTGTATTAATTAAAAAAAGGGTGCGACATAATATATTAAGCCGGGATTCCGCAAGGTGTGGTGCCCGGTATGGAATTAAAAATATAAATAATAGATTTAAAATTGATATAAATTAAAATATATGATTTAAGGATTCATTACTTAAAGATACATAATTTTTGGACATGCATATTGGTTGTCCGATGAATGTTTATGGAGGAGTAAGTTTTGGGTAATATCCAGGTAGCTATTGATGGCCCGGCCGGAGCTGGAAAAAGCACTATTGCAAAACTGGTATCCAGGCGGATGGGAATAATATACATAGACACAGGGGCCATGTACAGAGCTGTTGCTTTAAAAGCGATAAGACAAGGCATAAACACGCAAGACAGGGAAAGAGTGTCCCAAATGGTCAATAACATCGATATAAAAATCGAGCATGCCGGAAACGAACAGGTTATATATCTGGATGGAGAGGATGTCAGCGGAAAGATCAGAACACCGGAGGTTTCAGTCGGTGCGTCCAATGTTGCTTCAATTCCTGAAGTAAGGCTAAAGATGGTTGACCTTCAACGCAAGATTGCGAGAAGCTCCAGCGTGGTAATGGACGGAAGGGATATAGGTACTTATGTCCTGCCTGATGCCAAATATAAATTTTTCCTTACCGCTTCTGTGGAAGAAAGAGCCAAAAGAAGATATCAGGAGCTGGTCGAAAAAGGTATCACCAACATTTCTTTGGGAGAAGTGAAAAAAGATATAGAATACAGGGATATGAACGATGCGAGTCGTGAATTGGCGCCTCTGGTAAAGGCCAAAGATGCCATTGAAATCGATACGACATGCTTGACCGCAGAGGAAGTGGCCGATAAGATCATGGTTCATATAGGAGAGAGCAAATGTTAGGAATAGTCAGGATACTGGTAACAACCTATTTTAAGCTGTTTTACAGGGTTGAGGTAAAAGGACTGGAGAATGTTCCGGAAAAAGGTCCGGTACTTTTGTGCGCGAACCATCTGGGACAGATGGATATGTTTTTTATCGGCTACAAGCTTAACAGGCTTGTCCGGTGGGTAGCCAAAGCAGAGCTTTTCAAAAATCCGCTGTTGTCGGCAGTGATTACATGGCTTGGAGCGGTGCCAATCAACAGGGGAAAAACCGATGTTTCCTCTGTAAAAAACATATTCAAGCTTTTGGATGAAGGCGAGATAGTGGGGATATTTCCTGAGGGAACGAGGACAAGAGGCAAGGATCGTACGAAGATTGTTGTAAAACCGGCTTTTGTAAGGTATGCTCTGGAATCAGGGTCTCCTGTATTGCCGGTGGCATTAGAGGGAAGTTACCGATGGTTCAGCAAGGTTAAGGTGATATTTGGAAAGCCTTTTTACCTGGGAAGCGGAACCGATAAAGATAAAAAATACTCAAAAGAGGAATTGTCAGAATATAGTAAAAAGGTTATGGATAGCATATACGGTCTTTTGGAGGAGAAATAGTTGGAAATAATATTGGCAAAAACAGCCGGGTTCTGTTTTGGTGTGGATAAGGCTGTCAGGACGGTAAACCAGCTTATTGAACAAAATACAGAATCATTATATACTTTAGGCCCCATAATACACAATGAACAGGTCGTAAACCGTTTAAAGGACAAGGGAGTTAATGTGATTGCAAATCCTGGTGATGCACAGGGCAAGGGCACTGTTGTGATAAGAGCCCATGGTGTTGCACCGGATGTATACAAGTATATAGAGGAATGCGGGCTGCATATGGTGGATGCAACATGCCCGTACGTCAGAAAGATTCATGAGCTTGTTGAGGAAAAATATAAAGAAGGTTACCAGATAGTGATTGTCGGGGATAAAGATCATCCTGAAGTCAAAGGTGTAAACGGGTGGTGCAATAATACCGCATATATTGTAAATACTATTGAAGATGCTGAAAAGATTGATAAAAGCACAGATAAGATATGTGTTGTTGCCCAGACGACGATAACCCGGGAAAAATGGAATGATATCAATGATTATCTTGATAAGAATTTCAGCAACATAGTAAAATACGATACAATATGCAACGCTACCGGAAGAAGGCAGGAGGAAGCTGCACAGATAGCCCGGGATGTGGATGCGATGATAGTTGTAGGAAGCAGAAGCAGCTCGAACACTAAGAAGTTGTATGAAGTAAGCAAGAAATACTGTACAAAAACATATATGGTTGAAACACCCGGTGAATTACCACTGGAAGATATAAAAAATTTTAAAAAAATCGGTGTGACTGCAGGGGCATCAACACCGGATTGGATAATCAAGGAGGTTATTGAGAAAATGAGTGAGTTCAATACTCAAGAAAACGAAATGAGCTTCAAAGAAGCTTTTGAAAGCTCTCTGGTAACATTGAGAAGTGGAGAAATCGTAGAGGGAAAGATTATCGGCTTCAATAATACTGAGGTATTTATTGATATGGGCTACAAGTCCGACGGCATTATCCCTATGGAAGAATTTACCGACGATCCGGATTTTAATCCTGAAGAATCATTGAAAATTGGTGATACCGTACAAGTTTATATACTGAGAGTAAACGACGGAGAAGGAAATGTGCTGCTTTCCAAAAAGAAAGTGGATGCTTTAAAAGCCTGGGATAAGATAGAAGAAGCCTATGAGAATAAAACTCCCGTCAGGGCAAAGGTTGTAGAAGTAGTAAATGGCGGTGTGATTGCCAGCACCAGCGGGATAAGGATATTTGTACCGGCTTCCCAGGTAAGTGACAGATATGTTAAGGATTTGAACGAGTTCATGAGACAAGTTCTCAATCTGAGAATAATAGAGTTGAATAAGCAGAAAAGAAAAGTAGTAGGATCGCAGAGGGTAATTCTTGAAGAGGAAAAAGAAGCCAAGGAAAAGGCAATATGGGAAAATATTGAGATCGGAAAGAAATATACCGGCACCGTTAAGAGCTTCACTGATTTTGGCGCATTTGTAGATATTGGCGGTGTTGACGGATTGGTACATGTATCCGAATTGTCATGGACAAAGGTGAAGCATCCTTCCGAAGTCTTAAAGATCGGACAACCGGTTGAAGTTACAGTTCTTGACTTGGACAGGGAAAAGAAGAGGATTTCCTTGGGCTACAGAAAACCGGAAGATAACCCATGGTATAACATTGAGCAGAAATATAAAGTCGGAGATGTTGTCAAAGGCAATGTAGCTCGTCTTGTTCCTTTTGGTGCTTTCGTCGAACTGGAGAAAGGTGTAGACGGTCTGGTTCATATTTCCCAGATATCCAATGTCAGAATAGCAAAACCCGGTGACGTACTGAAAGTAGGACAAACCGTAGAGGCAAAAGTTATTGAAGTCAATGCGGAAGCTAAGAGGATAAGCCTCAGCATAAAAGAGGTAAATCCTATAGATCCGGTGAATAAAACCGAAGAAAAAGCTGAAGCTTCAGGAACTGAGGAAGCTGAGGAGATTCCTACGGAGCACGTTGAGGATATGACTGTTACAATAGGTGATCTGGCTTCCGAGGTTACGGAAGAAAAGGCTTAAAAAGCTCAATTTCGAATATTTAAAATATTATCGGCCCCAAACGCAAAACTTGCCTTGTGAAATAAAGGAACATCAGGTTAAGCAAAAAAGGGACGAAAAAAGTAGAACATGTCAAGTGTTCTATTTTTTTTATTGTCTTTTGATGATACAATAGATAAAAAAATATGTAAACAGGAGAATTGCATTAATATGATGGACTACGAAGGTTTTAAGAAAGAAATATATGCAATGACCGGAATAGATTTGAGCTGTTATAAAGAAAAGCAGATGAAAAGAAGGATAGACTCCCTGATCAGGAAAAATGATTTTAGTGATTATAACTCCTATGTAAATGCTCTCAGAGTTAATAGTAAACTTTTTAATGAATTTATCAATTACCTCACTATTAATGTTTCTGAGTTTTTCAGGAATCCCGAGCAATGGGAGGTATTGGCGAAGGATATATTGCCTGTGCTGTTTTCAAGGTCAAGGACATTGAAGATATGGAGTTCGGCTTGTTCTACGGGAGAGGAGCCTTATACCTTGGTGATGGTATTGAGCGATTTTCTGCCTTTAAGAAGTATCCGAATCCTCGCCACCGATATCGACAAGAATGCGATTGAAAAGGCCATCAGCGGCATATATGGATACAAGAGCCTGGAGAATGTACCGGAAAGATTCAAAAGCAAGTTTTTCACAAAGAGCGGGGATTTGTATAAAATAAAGGATGAGGTAAAAAACTGTGTTGAGTTCCGCCAGCTGAATCTCTTAAAGGATGATTATCCGGAAGACTGTGATCTGATATTATGCAGAAATGTACTCATATACTTTACGGAGGAGGCAAAGGCGGCAATATATCCGAAGTTCAACCGCGCACTGAAAAAAGAAGGTATTCTGTTTGTCGGAAGCACCGAGCAAATAATTATGGCAAACAGATACAATCTGAAAGCGGTGAGGACATTTTTCTACATGAAGGAAAATGATTGCTAATGGTGCCGGAGTATCCGGTTAAGACCTATGTCGGTTTAAGGGAACCTCTTACATGTGTAAAAAAGCGGTATGGTGTTTTTGCAGCATCCAATGTATATCTGCAATAAAATTAATGGTATTTCAATCGAGTAGGCTGGAAAGGGAATAACGCTTCACACCTACTCGATTTTGTTATGCCAGCATCGTCCAGAAATCAATCGTAAAAACGGTGCGCCATGATACGTACTGTCGGTATAATTAAATAACACCTCATTGGTATTAGCGGTGTGTTCACTTGCTTACCTTAAATCAAATATAATAGAGTTGAAAAATCGAAGGGAGGAACCCTTATATGAACATAGCTCTCGCAGAAAACATCCGCTCATTCAGAAAGCAGCGGTCGCTTACGCAGGAGCAGCTTGCCGAGGTGCTTGGTGTGACGGTCGGTGCGGTGTATAAATGGGAGGCTAAATTATCTGTTCCGGATTTGAGCTTGATAGTGGAGATGGCTGATTTCTTTGACACGTCGGTGGACGTATTGCTTGGCTACGAAATGAAAGATAACCGGCAGGCAGCAACTGTGAGACGCTTGAAAGAATATCGCCGGAGCAAAGACCGCGCCGGTATTCTTGAGGCGGAAAAAGCGCTGAAAAAATATCCTAATAGCTTTGAAATCGTTTATAACAGCGCCATAATGTATGAGATGTTCGGTCTGGAACAAGAAGATAAAGGGCAACTGCGCCGTGCCTTGGAACTTCTGGAGCATTCCCGTCTGCTGCTGGCTCAGAACAGTGATCCAAAGATAAGCGAGCATACCATTTACGGCGACATGGCAGAGGTATATATATCCTTGGGTGAGGTTGATCAGGCTGTGGAGCTTTTGAAAAAGCATAATTCCGGCGGCATTTACAACGATCTGATCGGCCTTACACTGGCTTCAGATTGCAAGCGCTGCGACGAAGCAATACCGTTTTTGTCCGAAGCGCTGCTGAAAAATGTAACCTCCCTCCTTCGCACCATTATAGGGTATATGAACGTGTTTTTTGAGCGAAACGAATATAAAGACGCACAAGATATGCTGCTTTGGGCAATAGATATCCTGGGCGGCCTGAGAGAAACAGGAAAACGCAGCTTTTTTGAAAAAGTAAACGCGGTCCTTTACGCTTTTCTTGCTTATACGCAAATCAAGATGGGCAGCAAGGATGACGCATATCGCTCTTTATGCCATGCAAAGCAAATGGCGGAAGACTTTGATGCCGCGCCTGATTATAGTGTAAATGCAGTTCGCTATATCACCTACGGAGAGATGGCAAGCGCCCATGACAATCTCGGAGCTACAGCGATGGAAGGAGTGCAAAAAGCAATAGATTCCATAAAGGACAATTGTCTTTCTGCGTTGTGGAAGGAGGTGAACGAGCATGAAGGATAGATCGCTTAAAAGGCAGCTTGTCGCGCAGTTTTACCGCAAAAATATCTTCTTTCTATGCATTGCCATTATCGCTGCGCTTCTTTCCGGGTCCCTCAATCTGATCCTGTCGTGGATATTGCAGCAGCTGATCGACGCCGCTTCCGGTGTTCCCAGTGCGCTGCCCCTTGATGTGCTTACCAAAATAAGCATAGGCTTCGTCCTGCTGTGTGTTGTAGCATTTCTATTGGACTATGTTTCCCAGCCCCGTTTTATAGAAAGGGCGATGCGACAGTATAAGGACTTTGCCTTTAAAAGGCTGACGGAAAAGAGCATTTCGTCCTTCAATGATGAGGACACGGCGAACTATCTGTCAGCACTTACTAACGATGCTTCCAGTATTGAAGCGGCTTATCTCGACCAGCAGCTTTCCCTCATCACAAAGTCTGTCATGTTTATTGGAGCTCTTGTCATGATGCTTTGGTATTCTCCCATCATGACCGCGATTGCCATAGGTTTGACGATATTACCTCTCATTGCGTCTGTTCTTACGGGAAATAAGCTGGAAGCTGCGGAACGCAGAGTTTCAGACCGGAATAAGGATTTTACGGCGGCGTTGGGCGATTGTCTCAGAGGTTTTACGGTGGTAAAGAGCTTCAAAGCGGAGAAAGAAATTTTCCAGCTGTTTGCAGCTAACAACCGGTCCCTTGAAAAGGAAAAATTTACAAAGCGACGCATCAAGACCCTTGTGGGGATGATCGGCGCGATAGCTGGTATCTTTGCACAGCTTGGAGTTTTCATTGCAGGTACATATCTTGCACTGTCAGGCTATGGTCTAACCCCCGGTGTTGTGATCGTATTTGTTAATCTGATGAACTTTCTGATCCAGCCAATCGCAGAATTGCCGGGATTGCTGGCAAGCCGAAAGGCCGCTGTGGGCTTGATCGACAAACTGGCATCTGCGCTGGAGAAGAATCCTTCAGTTGCCGGCGGCGTTGATATTGCCCAGATTTCCTCCGGGATTCGTCTTGAAAACGTATCCTTCGGCTATGACGATAGCAAAGAGGTTTTGCACGATATTTCCGTGTCCTTTGACTCCGGCAAGGCATATGCTATCGTGGGAGGCAGTGGCAGTGGAAAGTCCACTCTTTTGTATCTTCTCATGGCATCCAGTGCGAACTACAAAGGGAAAATCTTTTTTGATGAAACGGAGCTTCGGAATATCAGCAGTGAATCCCTGTACAGCCTTATCTCCGTTATACAGCAGAATGTGTTTGTTTTCAATGCGTCTATCAAAGACAACATCACTATGTTCCGAAGCTTTCCGGAGCAGGAAATCAAAGAGGCAATCGATCACGCACACCTGAAAGGGTTGATTGCCGAACGTGGCAGCTCTTATCTCTGCGGGGAAAACGGAAAGGGGCTGTCCGGCGGAGAAAAGCAAAGGATTTCCATTGCCAGGAGCCTGCTGAAAAAATCCTCTGTGCTGCTGGCTGACGAGGTAACATCAGCTCTGGATGCGAAGACTGCCTATCAGGTGGCCAATGATATACTTGATCTGAGCGGCATGACACGCATTGTGGTAACGCACGCTTTGGATGAAACTCTTCTGCGGCGTTATGACGGCATTGTCGTTTTGAAGGATGGCAGCATCGAGGAAACAGGCACGTTCGACGAGCTGATGGCAAAGAAGGGGTATTTCTATGCCTTGTACACCGTTGCGCAGTAGCAAATATCGAGAAATACCACAATACTATGCACCAAGCCATGTTATGGCGAATAATTCACAAGAGTGGGCAGGGCGTTTTAAGCTTGCCCGCTTTGACATTTATGCTGCTTTTGTATCTTTGACATATATGCTTTTTAAACGGGATTCCCGATTTTGACTAGAGCTGTTCGATGAAGCTGTTCCGAAGGCATATATCCTCAAAATATGAGAAAACAACAAAAATCCGAACCCATCTCTTATCGATAAAAGGTTCGGATTTTATTTGCCTGGTGCGGGAAACAGGATTTGAACCTGCACACCCTTGCGAGCTCTAGAACCTGAATCTAGCGCGTCTGCCAATTCCGCCATTCCCGCATGTTTTTTTGCCATTTCTCAGGCGCAGTATTAAGTATACTAGATATCTTTAAATTTTGCAAGAGGAAATTTTATATTTTTTTTGTTTGGGAAGTTTTTATTGCTAATGGCCTGCTGGAGGTCTATAATTATAAAATGTTGGGAATATTTTAACTCTAGATATGAGTTTTATACATAAAGCGCAAGATGTTTTGAGTATTCTGATATTGGATATGAGTTTGCTGATAGGCTTGATATATGAGCATTATGAGGAAGATATGAACTATGCCGGTTAGCATGACATTATGAGCGTTCTGACAAAGGATATGAGTTATTATAGTCCGGCATGACATTATGAGTGCTCTGACAAAGGCTATGAGCTTCTGAATAATGAAAAATTTGTAAAATTTTTAATGCAAATTTCATATATTATTAAGCTGAGTTATATGAAATGCTAATTGACAGCAGGATGCCAAAATCAGGTGATATGATATTTTATAGGCTTTACATAAATAGCGGTGATTGCATGAAGTTTATCGATTTGGGAGGAAAGGACTTTGAATAATAAAATAGAGGAATTCAAAAAATGGGTCAAAAATAAAAAAGTTGCAGTGCTGGGGATAGGTATAAGCAATACACCCCTCATAAAATATCTTGCTTCCATGGGGGTGGATGTCACTGCTTTTGATAAGGCGGAAAAAGAAAAGCTGGAGCCCATACTGGCAAGCTTTGAAGGCCTTGACATCCGGTATTGCCTTGGGGAAAACTATCTGAAGCATCTGAACGGTTTTGACCTGATATTCAGGACTCCGGGAATGAGGTACGATCTTCCGGAGCTTGTCAAAGCAAAGGAAAACGGTGCGGAGATAACTTCGGAAATGGAAGTGTTTTTTGATCTCTGTCCGGCAGAAATATTTGCAGTCACGGGCAGTGACGGAAAATCCACCACTACCACCCTTATTTACAACATGTTGAAAGAAGCTGGATACAACTGCTGGCTTGGCGGCAACATCGGAATTCCACTGCTCAGCAGCATAGAAGACATAAAAGAGACAGACAAGGTTGTGCTTGAGCTTAGCAGCTTTCAACTGCATACAATGAAAAAAAGCCCTCAGACTGCTGTTATAACCAATATTTCACCAAACCATCTGGACATACATAAATCCATGGAAGAATATGTGGAAGCAAAGAAGAATATTTTTATACACCAGCCGGAGGAAACCAAATGGGGTAAAACCAGGCTCATTATTAATTATGATAATGGCATAACAAGAGAATTTGCCGGCCAGGCAAAGGGTGAGGCGGTATATTTCAGCAGGCGCAGCCAGCTGGAAGAAGGAGCGGTTCTCGAAAACGGTATGCTGGTATATAAGGCCAAGGGAAAAACGGTTGATCTGGTAAAGGCGGATGAAATAATCATCCCCGGGGCCCATAATATTGAAAACTATCTGGCTGCCAGTGCTGCAGTAATTAATCACGTCAAGCCTGAAGCCATATACAAAGTTGCGACTACTTTTAAAGGGGTAGAGCACAGGATTGAGCTGGTAAGAGAGCTTAACGGTGTCAAATTTTACAACAGCTCCATTGACAGCAGCCCTTCAAGGACGATAGCCTGCCTTAATACTTTTAAGCAAAAGGTCATACTGATTGCAGGAGGAAAAGACAAAGGGATACCTTATGATGCCATAGGCGAGCCTATAATAGAAAAAGTAAAGTGCCTTGTGCTGATAGGAGCGACAGCTTCCAAGATAGAAAAATCTCTGGACGATGCCATCGAAAGAACAGGCAAAGGAAGAGATATTGAAAGAATACACTGCAGCACCTATGAGGAAGCGGTAAAAAGCGCTTATTCAAAAGCCCAAAAGGGAGATATTGTAGTTTTGTCTCCGGCCAGCACAAGTTTTGACATGTTCAAAAACTTTGAGGAAAGAGGCAGAAAGTTCAAAGAATTGGTAATGGGTCTGTAATAGAAGGATAAAAGGAAAGCAAGAGGAAAGCCTGCTGAATATAATCCGGTGAGCAGTGCTGCCTTCTTGCTTTTTATATGCTACGCTTCATATGTAGCCTTTCACATACAGCTCTTCATGTGTGACTTAAGATATACGACTCTTTATATGTAGCTCATATATGGCTTTTTATGTGAGGGTCATCATATACAGCTTTTTATGTGAGGATCATCAAATACAGCCTTTGTTATGAAGCTTTACGATCAGCTTCTTTATATGCAGTTTTTATATGGGGTTTAAAAGCAGCATATCATATACAGCTTTTCATATATAATCTTTAGTATTATTTTTTTTATGGATATCCCGTTCCATTTTTAATGTTATTTTTAAGTGCCTTAATTATGGCAAATCATTATCCCATTGCATTATTTCATTTTTCATAAAAACTGTGGAATGCCTGGGTATGATCATACCAATAATCAAAAAACGGTTAACTTGATGTTAACCGTTTGGTGGGGAGAGATGGATTCGAACCATCGAAGTCAGTGACAACAGATTTACAGTCTGCCCCCTTTGGCCACTCGGGA